>Ga0181580_10000323_pt1 | contig 34624 bp, 25 predicted proteins | sample 071ome_23_FD_132413 | JGI IMG/M metagenome (GOLD analysis project Ga0181580, IMG submission 132413) | Coastal salt marsh microbial communities from the Groves Creek Marsh, Skidaway Island, Georgia - 071403BT metaG (megahit assembly) | ecosystem: Environmental > Aquatic > Marine > Intertidal... | reverse complement strand
GCCTTGTTTTCACTTTTGTGAAAGGAGATACGGAAGTAGGGCACATGACCCGGTCGAAACTGGAACTGTTCTGAAAAGGCAATACCATAGAACTTCTGGGCATTGTTCTCACCCAGGCTCTGGCGAGCGTCCTCATCACCGATATAGACGCTGATATTATGCAGGAAGCGCCCGGAGGCCTTGCCAAGACTGCCCGACAACAGCAGCTGGTCTACATCCCTGAGGTCATTGTCGGGATTCAGGTCATCGTTATAGCGTACCGTGGTGTAGGCGGCAGTCAGTGCCTGGGACCAGCCATCGCCGGCATTACGTTGAAATCCGCCCAGAAGACTTGAGCTGGACTGGAACTCCTGGTCATCAAGATCCACTCGCTGCACGCGGCCGCCCAGTGAGAGGCGGACATTGTCCCGAATTACCGCATAACCGGCCTCACCCGAGAGTACGTCCAGGTCGAAGGAACTGGTGGAAAAATTATTGTGTTGATTGTAATTGGCCCGCGCGTGGGCACTATGGTTTTTGTTGAAAGGGTGGTTGTAGGTAAACCCGGCACCAACATCCATGAAATCATCATCGATGCTTTGCCCGTTGGGGCCCAGCTCGACATCACCGATGGGAGTGTCAATCACGCCAAGCTCTGTCGCACTGTTGATATTGGAATCTGAACCGATACTGGAACTGACAAACCAGTTGAACGAGCTTTCCACGGCATTCTGGCGGTCTTCAATCAGCTCCAGGAAGGCTTCGATATTATTACTGACATTGGGGCCCGGATCGGTCGCCAGTACCTCGTTGAACAACTGTTCCGAGGCTGCCATGTTGTTGCTCATGTAGTAGGCCCTGGCCAGTTCCAGTTTGACGCGCTGCTGGTCCGGGTAGATATAGGCAATGCGTTCAAAGGCGAATACCGCTTCATCGGGACGCCCGGTTTCCAGGGCAGCAAGCCCGTACAGGAAGTCAAACTCTGCTTCCCCCTCAAGGTCAAACAGGTTGCCTTGCCCCAGTTCGTAGGCTGCCTGGAACTGGCCCATGGAAATCATCTGGTTCATCCGGGCAATGATTTCACTGCCGTCGTTTTCAGCTTCCGCGGCAAAGCCGGCATTGGCCAGCAATACAAGGGATATCAGGGCGGTCAGCAGGTACTGGAGAGCAGCAGGACGAGTTGTAGAACACTTGGGGGACATGTCTTGAATTTCCGTATTGGTGACCCGGTTCACGCTTTCATTGCAATACTAATAAATTCAATAGGGTATATCACTATCTTTAAGCATTTTTTCTGCAAAAGCCCTGTTAAATTTTATTCGCGCCTGTTGACGTGGGAAATTTTCCCTCATACACTTGCCATGTGTTTAATCAATACCTGACTGGAGGTGGTGACAATTAAGCGCAATATGAGTGTAAGAAAGGTTCGTATCTTTACTCTATAGATGCAGGCTGTATAGTCGGGTAATGGTAATTAGGCCTACCCGTTAATGACTTTTTAGCTTCTGTAATTAACAAGTTACCCGATTAATGCATCTATAGAGGGTACGGCCTTTTTCAGGCCATCCCGGAATAACGCCATGTTCCAGTTCGTATCAGGTGCCCAGCCACCCAAACTTCTCCCCGTACTCCCTCTGTTATTGTTGTCCCTGCCTGCTTCCGTGTCTGCACAGGAAGAGAACGACTTTACCCATAAATTCACCCTTGGTGGTTATTTCAGCAGTGGTGATTACGGCGCTGACAGGGATACTGACATTACCTATTTTCCCCTGACATATGAAGTAGCACGATTTCCCTGGGTGGTTTCAGTGGTCGCACCTTACCTGAGCGTGGAAGGTCCTGGTGATGTCTTCCTGGAAGCGGGAAATATTGGTCATGGCAGGGAAGGTGACAACACGTTGATTGACGAGGCCGGCCTGGGAGACGTGTTCGTGACTGCCATCTACCAGCTGGATCCCATTTTCAATGGTTGGCTGTTTGTTGATGTCAGCCTGCAGGCAAAATTGCCAACGGCTGATGAAACCAGGGATCTTGGCACGGGCGAAACCGATTTTGGTTACCAGCTGGATTTTTACACAACCTACGGACGCAATACCTACTTTTCAGCCCTGGGTTACCGGCAACGGGGTAAAACTCCCCTGTATGACCTGGAAGACGCTTTCTATGGTTCGGCGGGGATCATGCGACAGTACGGTGATAATACCTACCTGGGGCTGATTTATGATTATCGTGAGAAAGCTTCCAGCAACAGCTTTGAAAGTCATGAGCTGATGCCCTTTGTCTCCTATAACTTCAATGAGCGCTGGAATGTCATGCTTTACACTATCGCCGGGTTTACCGACAGCAGTGCCGACAGGGCGATAGGTTTCCAGTTTTCCTACTCGCTGCCCTAGCGAGCAATCTTTTTCTCCTGGACGATGCAAGGCGCAGAACATCTGTTCTGTCGGTCAGGATATATTGTTAACCAGGGCTGTTTACTTGTTGAGCAGAGTAGACAGGGTACGCATTGGGCGCACAGGAGGCGGAGCCGGGATATTGGCACGTTGTACCGGAGCAACCCGGCCAGGCATGTTAAAGCGATCAGGACGTTCAGGACGCACCGGTACGGCTATGCGCTGCCTGATGGACTGGCTGTCATTGTCGCCTGAGGCAGCACTGGCAACCATTGCTGATTCCAGGGGCAGGGCGGTTTCAGATTCGGCCAACATCAGGCTGTTGAGAATATCGAGACTGGCAACCAGGGTATCTTCAACAATCACATTGCGCTGATCATCGAGCGCCGAGTCAATGGCCACAGCCGGAATGTCCAACTGGACATTGGCTACCATGACGTCGATCTTTTCTGTCGGGAATTCTTCGTTTACTGGCACGACAGGCATGTCCGGGGAAAGGCGCAGCGCATCAACATCAAATTCAGGTTTTGGTGTCGGGACCATGGCGGCCACGACCTTTTCCCTGCCCAGGCCAAGTTCATCGTCCAGCGCGTCGGCAGGCGAGTAGGAAGGAATGAGGTATTCCGAGGCACGATTATTCTGTGCGTCCTGGTCGGAGTCATTACTGCCCAGTTTGAAGCCGGAGTCAGGTGTCTTGCCTGTTCCGCCAAAGCCACTTTCACCACCAAACTTGCCAGTGCCACCAAGGCCACTGCCACCATCACTGCCCGGGCCGGTCAGAAAGAAATTGACCGCAAACACCAGACATAACACGGCCAGCAGGCTGGCAAGGATGGAATGGTTTTCCACCAGCGCTGCGGCTTTGTCTGAAATGTTGTGATTGCGGTTTTTCATCACTCTATTTTATCGTGTTTAAACAGGAATTGCTTCACAATTTAAGGGGCCACATTTGGGCTCCCGGAAAGGACAATTTCCTGTATTTCCTCAAGTAACCTGTGAGTCTTGATCCTGCTCTGACTGACTGTCTTTATCATCTGCGGCCAGTGCAGGGGTTGTCTCATATGCCTGGTTGTAATTGAAGATACCAAAGTTCATGCGATGCGTTGCATCCGCAGAGCCCTTGTCTGCGGTTTGCAGTTCCAGGGCACGGGCATTGATCTTGATAAGCGCTTCCATGCCCAGCTGGCTGGCCATGTCATTGAGTTCTGCGATGGAATCGGCGGACAGTTCGTCGTAGTAAACGCTCCTGTCGAAGAAGGGGGGTTGCTCACCGGCAAGGTTGTGGACCGACGCGTTGAGATGGTCCTGTATATTCTTGCCAAAGAAATAGAGTTTTTCTTCCTGACCCTTGTCCGGTGTAAAGGCCTTGGTTTTCAGGATGACATTGTGGTCGGGGTCCAGTTCAACCATGTCCAGGCGCATCAATTCGTCCAACACGACCCGCGGCCTGATATCGCCCTTGGCGATATTGGCAACAAGGCCTTCAAAGGAATTCATGCTGAACTCTTCTTCATCCTGCAAAGGCAGAATTTTTGGCGTTCCCTGACTGGTTTGCAGGTTTTTGTCACCGACCCAGCGGGCGATGATCTGGGCACCAATGGAAATATTGGCCGGGCGGGTTTCGGCAATGTCGTCCTCGGCGCGAAGCCGTTTCACATCCTTGCGATGGACGCCGGTCAGCAAATTGATTCTGCTGTCGGTCTGTTTTTTGCCGGACACAGGAAAATCCTTTTCCGCGACATCAACGTAAACTGCCTTGAGCATGTTGATGAGGAAAGGGTAGGTAATCTGGTTTGCCACCATGAACTTAACCAGCGGTCTGAGGATTTTCCTGACAGCTGATATGGCGGCGCTATTACCCTGTTGTAGTGAAGAATCTTCCGGCATACCGTCCAGTATAGTCTTTTGAGGGAAAAAATCCCACATTTTTGCATGCTGATCACCGGACCCGCTGCTACCGGTCCGTACCGGCCCGGTGAGCAAGGCCGGTTTCCCCGGATTGACTGCTGTCATGCCGGGACACAATGCTATACTCTGCCGCTTTTTTGACTCCCTGTTAAGGGAAAATCCAGGTTTTCATGTTATTTAATGTCTATACACGCCTCGTGCTGGGCAGGCCCTACCTGGTGCTGTCTGCCGTGCTTTTACTGGCACTGTTCCTGGGCTGGAACAGCCAGCAGTTCCGCATGGATGCCTCGGCGGATTCACTGGTCGTGGAAGGGGATCCGGATCTTGAATATTCCCGGGAGATCAGTGACCGTTATGGCACCGGTGATTTTGTTTTCGTCACCTACAACCCCGATGACCCGCTGTTTACCAGCACCACCCTGGAAACCCTGACGGCGGCGAAAGCTGACTTGTTGTCCGTAGCGGGGGTCGAATCTGTTGACAGCATATTTGAAGTACCACTTTTCAAGGTAGCTGATGTCTCCCTCAGTGAAGTGGCAGACAATATCATTCCCCTGGATTCACCCGGAGTAGCCCTGGATGCGGCCCGTGAAGACCTGACCAGCAGTGAAGCCTACAGGAATGTGCTTCTCAGTGAAGACGGCCAGACCACGGCATTGATCGTCAATTTTGCCCCCAACACCGAACTGCAAGCATTGCTGTCCCGGCGTACTGAACTGCGCGAGGCGCAAACTGCAGGTCAACTGTCACAAACTGAAGCGAGCTTACTGGAAGAAACTGAAAAGCAGTATACGGAAGCTGTCGTTGCCGATGCCGCGCAATTGCATGAAGACATTGCAGCAGTCAGGCGTATCCTGGACCAGTATCGTGATAATGCAACAATCTACCTGGGCGGTGTGCCCATGATCGCCGATGACCTGGTGACTTTCGTGCGCAATGACCTGGTCACGTTCGGATCTGCCATCCTGGTGTTTATCATTGCCGCGCTTGCCTACCTGTTTCGCAAACCGCGTTATGTATTCATTCCACTGCTCTGTGGTGGAACGATCGCACTGTGCGTCATTGGCCTTCTGGGTTTCCTGGAGTGGCCAGTGACGGTGATCTCTTCAAACTTTATCTCACTGCTGTTGATTATCACCATCTCGTTAACGGTACATCTCATTGTGCGCTACCGGGAGCTGGAAACAGAGTTGCCCGGGATCAGCCATGGTGAACGACTGCAGCAAACTCTCAGGAGCATGATCAAACCCTGCGCCTACACCAGCCTGACAACGATCGTGGCCTTTGGCTCCCTGGTGGTCAGCGATATTCCACCCATCATAGACTTTGGCTGGATGATGGTGATGGGAATTTGTTGCGCCTTCATGCTGACCTTCCTGATTTTTCCGGCCATTCTCGTTCTTTTCCGGGCAAACCTGTCGACGCAGGGGGCCAAGTCAATCGATATCACGCCGGCGATTGGACGCTTCACACAACGTTTTGGCAACGCGATTGTCATCACGGCAATCCTGTTATTCATTGCCAGTGGCATTGGCATTGGCCGATTGAAGGTGGAAAACAGTTTCATCGATTACTTTGATGAAAACACCGACATCTACCAGGGTATGGTTGCCATTGACCAGAACATGGGTGGCACCACCCCCCTTGATGTGATTATCGATTTGAGCCGGGAGAATCCGTTTGATTCAGGCAATGGCGAAAGCAATGAAGCCGATTTCGCTTTTGATGACGGCTTTGGTGATGACTTTGATGATGGCTTCGACAGTGGTTTCGACAATGACTTTGATGATGGTTTCGACAGCGGTTTCGACAGCGGTTTCGATGACGGCTTTGACGATGGTTTTGACGACGTGGCTGCAGCGGATGACAACGCGTACTGGTTCACCAGTGACAAGATGGCTGAAATCATCGCGATTCATGAATACCTGGACAGCCTTCCAGAGACAGGCAAGGTGTTGTCACTGGCCACACTGCTTGGTATCGCCTATGAGCTCAATGACGGGGAAGCACTGAACAGTATTGAACTGGCGGTGTTGTACAACCGTATTCCTGATGATTACAAGGAAAGCCTGCTCAGGCCCTACGTCTCGGTAGAAAATGACCAGGTCCGTTTTTCCATACGTGTGTTGGAAACCTCCCCGGACCTGGTCAGGGAAGATCTGCTCGACACCATCAGGAATGGCCTGACCAGCCAATTCGGTTTTGATGCAGACCAGGTCCATCTCACCGGGATGCTGGTTTTATACAACAACATGCTCCAGAGCCTGTTTGAGTCACAAATTCTCACGCTTGGCCTGGTTTTGCTGGTAATCACCGGTATGTTCCTGGTCCTGTTCCGGTCCTGGAAACTGGCTGTCATCGGCATCATTCCCAATATCCTGGCTGCCATGTCAGTACTTGGCCTGATGGGCTGGCTCGGCATTCCCCTGGACATGATGACGATCACCATCGCGGCCATCTCGGTAGGCATCGGTGTGGATAACACCATCCACTATATTCACCGCTACAAATCCCGTTTCCCGGATTTCGGTAACTACACGCAAACCATGATCTATTGTCATGGCAGCATTGGTAAAGCCATGTATTACACCGGTTTTACCATTGTGGCCGGCTTCTCGATCCTGGTGCTGTCCAACTTCATACCGACCATTTATTTCGGCTTGCTGACGAGCCTGGCCATGTGTCTGGCACTTGCAGGTGCACTGACCTTGTTGCCGCGATTAATGATCATGTTCAAGCCGCTGGGAAAAGAGCGAGCCTGACAGGCAGGACGAATCAGGGAGATGAAGTACACCTCGCTTAGGGGCTGTTGGGGGCTGTATGGGGCTGATGGTGCAGGGGAGTAAAGCTTGGTCTCCGTTAGCCCGAGGCGACTGTCCGGTTTAAGTCGTTGTTATTATTGAATGCCTGTGGTCAGCATTTGGTTATTCGCCTCGGGCTAACGAGTGCAGAAAAATATAATGGCCTTACCCCTTCTGAAACAGGGCGCAATATCCATGCCAGTCACGTGGTCTTTGTTTTCCCGCCGTCGTCAGCCACTGGATTCGCAATCATCGAAAAATCAATCGTTTAGACCGCCAAATTACGGTATAAGGGCTTAAATAATAATTAATTATCAACAAGTTACAGCCCAAACTTAAGAGTACAAAATGTGTATATTTTAATCAGCGTGCTGGCGTTTTCAGACACTTAGGTTAGGGATGCATTAAAAATTTATCGAACCGATAGGCACTTACAAAAATTAAGATTTATTTTTTTTATTCGGCCGCTTTTATGGTCAGGAACCTGGATGGCGAGTGTGTCTTCAAGGATCTGAAACATCATTTAAACGCTTCGCTGGTTGGTCATTGAACAAGTCATTGAATGACCCGATTACTGGCCGTTGTGAATGCGGGCAAAGCCGCTTGTTGCGTGCACTTGCAGCGCTATTGAATAAGCCATTTTGATGTGGCACAATCCCGGCCTGCTTTTGAAAAAATATAAATAACTTCTTGATTTTTAAGTGGTATTTTTATTTCAGGCACTTCAGTTAAGCGGTGCAAGCACGCAATACAGAAAGTGCTGGCTTCTCTTGGGCAAGTCATTGTCAGGCTGAACAATCCGTGCAGCTTCAGGATTCAGCCGCAAGCAGGCAAACCGACTATCGACATTCTGAACCAGTAACAGGATTTCAGCTGTTAGTCAGGCAGTCATCGGCCGTACTCTGGCCTGGTGAAAACAGTTTTTAACAGATGCAACACAGATAACTCGAATCAGGAACAAACCATGCAAGTATCACTGGAGACTCTCTCCGGCCTGGAAAGGCGAATGACCATTGAAGTGCCCGCTGAGACTATTGAGAGCCAGGTACAAAGCCGTCTCAAGGAAGCTGCCAAGAATTTTCAGATGAAGGGCTTCAGAAAGGGCAAGGTGCCGGTCAAGGTAATCAAGGACCGTTTTGGTGCCGGTGTCCGCCAGGAAGTACTTGGAGAGGTGATGAGTAACTCCTGGGTTGAAGCGGTCACCCAGGAACAGGTCAAGCCTGCCGGGCAACCACGGATCGAGCCAACCAACCTGGAAGAAGGCAAGAACCTCGAGTTTACCGCGACCTTTGAGGTCTACCCTGAAATCGATCTGCAGGATTTTTCCGGTATCACCATTGAGAAAAAATCCGCCGAAATAGCAGATGCCGATATCGACAAAATGATAGAGACCCTGCGCGAACAGCGCAAAACGTACAAGGAAGTAGAGCGTGCCAGCCAGGATGAAGACCAGGTCAACCTGGACTTTACCGGCACCATTGATGGCGAGGAATTCGAGGGTGGAAAAGCGAAGGGTACCAACCTGGTTCTGGGCTCCAAGCGCATGATTCCGGGATTTGAAGAAGGCCTGGTTGGCCTGTCAGCGGGTGATGAGAAAACACTGTCGCTGACCTTTCCCGAGGATTACCACAACAAGGACCTGGCGGGTAAAGAAGCTGAGTTTGCAGTCAAGGTGAATTCTGTCAGCGAAGCTACATTACCCGAACTTGATGACGAGTTTTTCGCCTCCTTTGATGTGGCCGAAGGTGGCCTGGAGGCATTTCGCAAGGAAGTGGCCACCAACATGGCCAGGGAGCTGAAAAATGCTGCCAAGAACAACATCAAGAACCAGGTGATTGAAGGCCTGCTCAAAATTCACGAGGTCACCGTGCCTTCTGCACTGACCGCAAACGAGATCAATGCCCTGCGCCAGCAGGCCATGCAGCAATTTGGTGGTGGCCAGAATATTGATCCTTCCATGCTGCCTGATGACCTGTTCAAGGAACAGGCCGAGCGCCGTGTTGCGCTGAGCCTGATCATGAATGAGATCGTCAACAAGAATGAATTGAAACCGGACCCCGATGACGTACGTAAACTCATCGAGGAAATGGCTGAAAGCTATGAAAAGCCGGAAGATGTCGTGAAATGGTATTACAGCGACAAGGAACAGCTTGCCAATGTTGAAGCGATGGCATTGGAAGAATCTGTCATAGACCTAGTCGTTAATGCTGCACAGGTGACAGAGTCGAATGTCAGTTACGAAGAAGCCCTGAAGCCACCTGCCAATCCCGCAGAGGAACAGGCCCAGGAAGCTGACAGCGCCACCGACGACAGTGAGCAGGACAAGTAACCAGGCCCTGTCGCAAGACCGGCCTCAGGCAATAGCAAGCAGACCAACAACCGGAATAAAACATGAAAAATAGTGACGCGAAAGAAGAGATTCTGCAGGAGTACGCGAGCCTGGTACCGATTGTCGTAGAGCAGACTGCCCGTGGTGAGCGCTCGTATGATATTTACTCCAGGCTGCTCAAGGACAGGATCATTTTCCTGGTAGGGCAGGTTGAAGATTACATGGCCAACCTGGTTGTTGCGCAATTGCTCTTCCTGGAATCCGAAAACCCGGACAAGGACATTCATCTTTATATCAATTCACCAGGTGGCTCGGTCACAGCAGGCCTGTCGATATACGACACCATGCAGTTCATCAAGCCGGACGTGAGCACCATGTGCATAGGCCAGGCGGCCAGCATGGGCGCCTTGCTGCTTACCGGTGGTGAAAAGGGCAAGCGCTTTGCGCTGCCGCATTCACGCATGATGATTCACCAGCCCAGTGGCGGTGCCCAGGGCCAGGCGTCTGATATCCACATCCAGGCCCAGGAAATCCTGAATGTCAGGGAACGCCTGAACAAGATCATGGCCGAACATACCGGTCAGGATATCGAGGTCATAGCCCGCGATACTGATCGCGACAACTTCATGAGCGGAAGTGAAGCGGTCAAGTACGGACTGATCGACAAAGTGATGGACAGGCGGGTACTGCCGTCTTCGGGTGACGGCTCGAGCGAGTAAGCCCGTCGCAAGCCCCGCCCATAAAGGGGAGACAATCAGCAGTTACTACTTGTAAAATGGCCCAGAAGCCTTAATCTTGACCAGTAGTTAAAGCTCAGAAATTCAACAGGTGCTGGCGACAAGCCAGCCAATCGGGAAAACGGAAAAACGGCATATGTCTGACGACAAGAAAGATGATGACAGCGGCAAGCTGCTGTATTGCTCATTTTGTGGCAAGAGTCAGCACGAGGTCAGGAAACTGATCGCCGGTCCCTCCGTTTTTGTTTGCGATGAATGTGTAGACCTGTGTAATGACATTATCCGGGAAGAAATCCAGGAGAAGTCGGTAGACAAGGAAGAGCGCAAACTGCCCACCCCGGAAGAGATCCGTGACACGCTCGATGAATACGTCATTGGCCAGGACAAGGCCAAGAAGACCTTGTCGGTTGCTGTCTACAACCATTACAAGCGTCTCAATTACGAGAAAAAAAATGATGATGTGGAGCTCAGCAAGAGCAACATACTGATCATTGGTCCCACAGGCACCGGTAAAACCCTCCTGGCTGAAACCCTTGCCCGTCTGCTGGATGTTCCTTTTACCATCGCTGATGCGACAACGCTGACCGAGGCCGGTTATGTCGGTGAAGATGTCGAGAACATCATCCAGAAGCTTCTCCAGAAATGCGATTACGATGTCGACAAGGCCCAGATTGGTATTGTCTACATTGACGAAATAGACAAGATTTCCCGCAAGTCGGATAACCCGTCCATTACCCGCGATGTCTCGGGTGAAGGCGTTCAGCAGGCCCTGCTGAAACTCATTGAAGGTACCGTGGCCTCAGTGCCTCCCCAGGGTGGTCGCAAGCACCCCCAGCAGGAGTTCCTGCAGGTAGATACCTCCAATATCCTGTTCATCTGTGGCGGTGCCTTCGCCGGACTCGACAAGATCATTCGTGATCGCTCTGACAAGAGCGGAATAGGCTTTGCCGCCGAAGTACGCAGCCTCGAAAAAGAGCAGCAGGTAGGTGAGACCTTGCAGGATGTTGAGCCGGAAGACCTGGTCAAGTACGGCCTTATTCCCGAGTTTGTCGGTCGTCTGCCCATGATTGCCACGCTCAATGAACTGGATGAAGAAGCCCTGGTCCAGATTCTCAAGGAACCCAGGAATTCCCTGACCAAGCAGTATTCGAAACTGTTTGAAATGGAAGGGGTGGAAATCCAGTTCAGGGATGATGCCCTCAGGGCTATCGCCCGGAAAGCCCAGGAACGCAAGACCGGTGCCCGTGGCCTGAGATCCATCATGGAATCTGTCCTGCTGGACACGATGTACAATATTCCGTCCCAGGAAGGTGTCACGAAGGTCGTTATCGACGAAGCTGTCATCAAGGGTGAGTCCGAACCGCTTTTGATGTATGAAACCGGCGACACTGCGCAAAGCAAAACCGCCAGCAAGGATCCAGCCTAGTCGGCAAGATTGGGGCCTGGCCCGGGCCAGGCCTTGAAATCTGTCTTGCAGGCCCCACCTCTTATCTAGACGTTTACTGTCGCCCGTTGGCGCAGCAGGCAGGTCAGCGACCTGAAGCTCCCGGAAAATAACCAGGAAATTTTCGTTTCTCCGCTGCTGCCTATGGCATTGATGCTGAATTTGTATTTCAATGTGATTACCCACCCCAAACACAGGTCTGATGAACCAAGATGACGAACCAGGACGCTTCCACCCAGGACAACTCCCTGCCTTTTCTGCCTTTGAGAGGCGTGGTTGTCTACCCCCAGATTGTTCACCCCCTGTTTGTGGCGCGTGAAAAATCCATCCGTGCCCTCAAGGAAGCCATGGCCGCCGACAAGAAAGTAGTGCTGGCCGCCCAGAAGCAGCATTCGGAAGATGACCCGGGCAGGGAAGATGTCTTTGAGATCGGAACTGTCGCTTCAGTGCTCCAGCTCATGCATGTCAATGACGGCACCGTCAAAGTCCTGGTCGAGGGCGTGGAAAGGGTGCAGATCAAAAAGCTGCACACAGATGGCGATTATTACCGTGCAGAGACCAGCAGCCTTGCCGGCAGTACCGTCGAAGAAAAAGACTCGGAAATCCTGGTGCGTTCACTGCTTTCGCAGTTTGACCAGTATGTACAGCTGAGCAAGAAAATCTCACCGGAAGTCCTGACCTCCATTACCAGTATTGATGAACCCAGCAGGCTGGTCGACACCATTGCCACCCATATGTCACTGCAATTGCAGGAAAAACAGAACATCCTGGAACTGGCCAACCTGAAGCCGCGAATTGAGCACCTGATGTCCCTGATCGAGGCGGAAATCGATATATTCCAGGTCGAAAAGCGCATTCGTGGTCGTGTCAAAAAGCAGATGGAGAAAAGCCAGCGCGAGTACTACCTGAATGAACAAATGAAAGCCATCCAGAAGGAAATGGGTGAGCTGGAAGATGTGCCCAACGAAGCTGAAGAGCTGAAACGCAAGATTGACGAGGCGGGCATGTCCAAGGAAGCGAAGGAAAAGGCGACAGCCGAACTGAACAAACTGAAAATGATGTCACCCATGTCATCCGAGGCATCAGTCGTGCGCACCTATATCGACTGGATGATCAATGTGCCCTGGAAAAAGAAATCCAAGATTCGCACAGACCTCAACAAGGCAGAAGAGGTGCTTGATCACGACCATTACGGGCTCAAGGAAGTCAAGGAACGCATCGTTGAGTACCTTGCTGTACAAAAACGGGTCAAGAAACTCAAAGGGCCGATCCTCTGCCTGGTAGGACCTCCCGGTGTCGGTAAAACCTCCCTGGGTGAATCCGTGGCCCGGGCAACCGGCAGGAAGTTTGTCCGTATGGCCCTTGGCGGTGTACGTGATGAAGCAGAAATTCGCGGCCATCGTCGTACCTATATTGGCTCATTGCCTGGCAAGATATTGCAGAAAATGGCCAAGGTGGGCGTGAGGAATCCCCTGGTATTGCTGGACGAAGTCGACAAGATGGGCATGGATCATCGAGGCGATCCTGCAGCAGCCTTGCTTGAAGTCCTGGACCCCGAACAGAATCACAGTTTTAACGACCATTACCTGGAAGTGGATTACGACCTCAGTGATGTCCTGTTTATCTGTACATCCAATTCCATGAATATTCCCGAGGCCTTGCTGGACAGGATGGAAGTTATTCGTCTGCCCGGTTATACCGAAGATGAAAAACTGAATATTGCCAGCCGCTACCTTGTGCCCAAGCAGAAAAAGAATAACGGACTTGGTGAAAAAGAAGTTCATTTTACCGATGAGGCCATTATTCACCTGATCAGGCATTACACGCGTGAAGCTGGTGTGCGAGGTCTTGAAAGAGAGATTGCAAAGACCTGCCGTAAAATCGTCAAGGAACATACACTGGACAAAAAAACATCAACACTCGAAATTACGAAAGAGAATATCGAGAAGTATGTTGGTGTACAGAAGTATGACTTTGGCCGTGCAGAAGAAAATGATGCCATCGGGCAAGTGAACGGGTTGGCCTGGACCCAGGTGGGTGGCGAACTACTGACTATTGAAGCAGTGGCGACCCCGGGTAAAGGTAAAACCACCATGACAGGCTCCCTTGGTGACATCATGAAGGAGTCTATACAGGCAGCGCTCACCGTGTTGCGAAGCCGTTCTTCCACCCTGGGGCTCAAAGAAAACTTTCATGAAAACAGTGACTTGCATGTCCATGTGCCAGAGGGTGCGACTCCCAAGGATGGTCCAAGTGCCGGTATTGGCATGTGCACCGCACTGGTCTCTGTACTGACCAATATTCCAGTCAGGAAAGATGTCGCCATGACAGGAGAGATTACCCTGCGTGGCCAGGTGTTACCCATCGGCGGATTGAAGGAAAAACTTCTTGCCGCGCATCGAGGTGATATAAAGACTGTCATCATTCCGAAAGAAAACGAAAGAGACCTGAAAGAAATACCGGATAACATCAAGGCCGACCTCGAAATCAAACCCGTAAAATGGATTGATGAAGTTCTTGAGATTGCATTGCAATACATGCCGGAACCGGTGGAAGATAATAAATCTCAAGCACTTGAAAAAGGTTCCTCAAAAACAACTGAGAACGAGGTCAAACAGATAGGAAAAAAATCTATTAATACTCACTAAAAGCCTCGTATTTCTTGACATTCTCTCGAGTCAGTTGGTATAAAGTTGTTGTCTTACAGGCTAGCTAACTGCTTCCCGAACGTACTGGCTGGTACATCAAATCGAAGCCATTTTTGAAGAAGGAACATCGGGTTTCGATTTGGGTATTCAAACGTAGTTAACATTCGTAATTAACAAAAGTAGTTAACAAAAAAATTCCACATCAACTTGAACCTACAATCATAAGAAGGGGATAACGTGAATAAATCAGAATTAATTGACGCTGTTGCTGTAACTGCCGATTTACCAAAAGCTGCTGCTGCCCGTGCTATTGATGCCATGACCGATGCTATTGCTGCATCATTGAAATCAGGCAATTCAGTATCACTCGTTGGCTTTGGCTCTTTTAACGTCAAGGATCGTCCGGCTCGCACTGGTCGTAACCCCCAGACTGGTGCACCTATCCAGATCGCTGCTGCCAGGGTTCCTTCATTTAAAGCGGGTAAGGCACTCAAAGACGCGGTAAATTCCTGATATACTCAGGCTCCTTCTGAAGGAGCCGGGTAACAGAAATCCGCAGGACTTTGTTCCTGAACCAGTTCTTTTGGAAGGCGCATCAATTGATGCGCCTTCTTCATTTAATAAAGGCTGAAATAGCCTGACAAGACTGAAGTAGTCGAAACGGTCCTGACCGCAGGGCCTTATTTGGCGCCAGGGAATGATTTGCCTGGTGAGTAATAAACGGTTTTAAGCGTGGAATTGGGAAATGCTGCAAAAAATTCGCGATAACAGTAAGGGTGTTGGGGCCAAAATATTTGTCTGGTTCATTATTGTGGTCTTTGGTGCCTGGGGTGCCAGTACCATTGTCACCAGTGTCATCACCGCTACGCCGGTGGTGTCTGTCAACGGTGTGGATATCGATGAGCTTGCAGTTGAACAGAATACCCAGCGCAGAATCCAGGAAGTAATCGAGTCCATGGGACCGGATGCTGACCTTTCTGCAATTAACGAGGAAGAGATCCGCGAAGTTGCCCTGGATGAACTGATCGAGCGCGAACTTCTCATGCAATATGCGGACAAGGCTGGGATGATCGTGTCTTCACGCGTCATAGATCGCAGCATTGCCCAGACAGCCGATTTCCAGGTTGACGGTGTGTTCAATGCTGAAAGGGCACAGCTGATTCTCCAGAGCATGGGTTATACCCCCAACTCCTATCGCCAGGCGCTGGCAGCAGAGGGTCTCATCAACCAGACCACATTCACCCTGGGCCTCTCTGAATTTGTTACCGACAGGGAAATAGAACAGCTTGCCGGTCTCCTCAATGAAACACGGGATATCCGCTATATCCTCATCAGCCTTGATGACCAGCTCACCGAGGTCGACGTGAGCGATGAGGAAATTGAAGAATATTACGCTAACAATGAAAGCCGCTTCATGCTGGAAGAACAGGTGTCAGTGCAGTACCTGGAACTGGACAAGGACAGCATTTTCGACGAAGTCACCGTTTCCGAGGACCAGATTCGTCAGCGCTACGACGAAGAACAGCAGGAATACCAGTCACAGATAGAACGCCGGGCCTCCCATATTCTCCTGGAAGCCTTTGATGATGATGAATATAACGCTGCTATCGAACAGGCCCAGGATATCAAGTCACGTATAGATAATGGTGAAAGCTTTGAAGAGCTTGCTGCCGAGTTTTCTGACGACCTGGGTTCTGCCGAAGACGGTGGTGATGTGGGTTATACCTCGGGGGACAACTTCGTTGAACCCTTTGAGCAGGCCTTGCAGTCACTGGCTGTTGGCGAAGTTTCCGGTCCGGTACGTACAGAATTCGGTATTCACCTGATCAAGCTGACGGAACAAAGTGAATCTGAAATTGAAACCTTTGAAGACAGCAGGGAAAGAATAGAACGTGACCTGAAAACGGCAGAAGTGGACACCCTTTTCCTTGAGCGTTCTGAAGAACTGGGTAACCTGGCTTTCGAGTCATTTGACCTGCAGGATCCTGCCGAAATCATGGGGCTGGAAATACAGACTACCGACCTGTTTGGCAGAAACGGTGGAGCCGGTATTGCAGCAAACAGTGATGTGGTTGATGCCGCTTTCAGTCCGGACGTCCTGGCGGATGGGCTGAACAGCAACCTGATTTCAGTCTCCCCTTCACGCAGCGTCGTTATTCGCGTAGATGAACACAACCAGCCCCAGCTCGAACCCCTGGAAAATGTTCGCGAGGAAATCCGCATTGCCCTCCAGATCGACAAGATAAACGAACGGGAGGCTGAAATGGGAGCAACCATCGTCAATGACCTGCAGGCTGGTAACAATATCGATACCATGCTCGACACCCAGGGCCTGAGCTGGAACCAGATCCAGGATCTGGAGCGCAACAACCAGCTGCTCCCTCCCGAACTGGTCAACAATGTCTTTGACATGACCCCGCCTGAAGAAGGTGAAGTCGTGGTGGATGGTTTTCAACTTTCAAACGGCGCCTATGTCGTTGTTGAGCTGCAGGATGCCGAGCAGGGCACCATGGAGGACTTCGATGAGGCCCAGCTGGAAAGCCTGAAATCCTTCCTGTCCCAGTATTATGCCAATGCCGGTCTTGAGGCACTGTTGACAGGCCTGGAGAGTCGCGCCGATATTACCCGTTAATCCCGATACCACTGTCGCCCGGTTTCGAAAGAAACCGGGCCTTACAGGGTTCTCTTCCAGTGACGCGATCATGTTCACGTGACCATGAAACCCGCTAGACAGCAGAAGTAATGGTGTATATTCTTTAATCAGTTCAAGCACATAAGGATAGTCAGTGATATCCTCAAGTCAGTTTCCAGGCCTTGTCCGGCTGTAAATTTCCTACCACCCGAATCCAGTGAGAAGACCGACGATGACATTCACCCAGTTTCGCCTAGTTGCCATATGCATAACCCTGTTCCTCACCGCCTGCAGTGGCGGCAGCAGCGAGTCCCGGGTCGAGGCCGGCAACAGGGAGGGTGTCTTGCACTTTGGTAATGGTGCTGAGCCACAGGGGCTTGATCCCCATGTGGTCACTGGCGTTCCTGAGCATCATATCCTCGGCGCCCTGTTCGAGGGCCTGGTCACCAAAAATCCCTATGATCTGGAAATCGAGCCCGGTGTGGCAGAAAGCTGGGACATCAGTGAGGATGGATTAACCTATACCTTCCATCTGCGTGACAATGCCATGTGGAGTAATGGCGACCAGGTAACGGCAGAAGATTTCCACTGGTCCTGGAAACGTGGCATGTCGCCAATACTGGGTAGTGAATACAGCTACATGTATTATCCGATCAAAAATGCCGAGGCCTACAACAATGGCGATATGGCCGATTTCAGCCAGGTAGGCGTCAAGGTCATAGACGAACTCACTTTACAGGTCACCTTGGAATCGCCCACGCCATATTTCCTGCAGTTACTGGATCACTACAGCTTGTTTCCTGTGCACCGGCAAACCGTTGAGAGTTTTGGTTCCATGGATGATCGCCTGAGCCAATGGGCCAGGGAGGGCAATATTGTCACCAATGGCGCCTTCGTCCTGACTGAATGGCAAATCAATTCACATGTGCGCGTGGAAAAAAGCCCGCTGTACTGGGATGCCGATGAAGTTGATCTCAATGCCGTTGTGTTCTACCCGACAGAAAACCTGGTCACTGAAGAACGCATGTTCCGTGATGGCCAGCTTCACCGCACAAATGAGATACCCCTGGACAAAATCCAGACCTACAAGAACGAACAGCCCGAAGTCACCCATATCGCACCCTGGATCGGTTCCTATTTCTACATGATCAACACCACCCGTGAACCCATGACCGATGTCAGGGTCCGAAAGGCGCTGGCCATGTCCGTTGACCGGTCGCTGATAGCCGAGACGGTCACCCAGGGTGTTTACACCGGTTCAACAGCCCTGGTGCCCCCGGGTACCCTGGGCTACAACCCGCCCAGTGTATTCAGTTATGACCCGGAGCAGGCACGCCAGTTGCTGGCCGAGGCCGGCTACCCGAATGGGGAAGGCTTTCCTGCCTTTGACCTGCTGTACAACACGCACGAGGACCACCGCAAGATTGCAGTGGCGATCCAGCAGATGTGGATGCAGGAACTGAATATCCAGGTCAACCTGGTCAACCAGGAATGGAAGGTCTACCTTGATTCCCATAACAACATGAATTACGACATTGCGCGTCGCGGCTGGATAGGTGACTACGTGGATCCCTACACCTTCCTCAACATGTACATCACCGACGGCGGCAATAATAAAACCGGGTTCTCCAATGCCCGTTATGACGAGATCATTCTCAAGGAAGCACCGGCTGAACTGGACAGGGAAAAGCGCTATGCCCTGTACAAGGAAGCTGAAACCATCCTGCTGGAAAACATGCCGATCCTGCCCATCTTCACCTACCAGTACAAACACCTCATTGATACCAGCGTGAAGGGTATGCCTGACAACATCATGGGATATCACAACTACAAGTACATTTCCCTGGAACCAGACGCCTAGGGCCAGGGTAGACATAACCTATGTGGCGATTTGTCGGGCTTCGTATTCTCCAGGCCGTTCCGGTTATTCTGGCCGTCATCACAGTGACGTTCTTTCTTGTCAGGGCCGCCCCTGGCGGGCCTTTTGATTCAGAGAAAGCAGTCAGCGAACAGGTCAGGGCTGCACTGGAAGCCCGTTACCGGCTCGATCTGCCCATGCACGAACAATACCTGTCCTACCTGGGAGACCTGTTACAGGGCGATATGGGGCCTTCCTTTTACTACCCCGGCCGTTCGGTCAACGACTTGATATTCCAGGGCCTGCCCATCACGGCGGAGCTCGGATTCTATGCCCTGCTGATTGCCCTGGTCATCGGTTGTGGTGCCGGGGTCATTGCCTCCTTGAAACCCAATACGGCGCAGGACTATGTCCCGATGAGCCTGGCCATGATTGGCATCTGCATGCCGTCATTCTTGCTGGGGCCACTGCTGGTACTGATTTTTGGCATCTGGCTTGATGTCATGCCCATCTCGGGTTGGGGATCAACGCCCGGTGACAAGATACTGCCCAGCATTACCCTGGGTGCCATGTATGCTGCCTATATTGCCCGGCTGAGCCGCTCCGGCATGCTGGAAGTCATGAACCAGGATTACCTGCGTACAGCCAGGGCAAAAGGCCTGCCTGAAACCACCGTGGTATTTCGCCATGCCCTTCGCGGGGGACTGTTGCCGGTAATCAGTTACCTGGGGCCGGCCTTTGCGGCCTTGCTCAGTGGCTCCTTTGTGGTGGAAACCGTATTCCAGATTCCCGGGCTGGGGCGTTTCTATATCCAGGCTGCCTTCAATCGTGATTACACGATGATCCTGGGGACAACAGTTTTTCTTTCCACGCTGATCGTGCTGTTCAACCTGCTGTCCGATATCGTCGCGGCCTGGATGAACCCGAGACTGCGTTACCAATTCAAGAATTAACAGCAATGACGACCGAGACTGCCAACACCATACAGGCCATGCCAAAGGGAACTTCCCTCTGGCAGGATGCCTTTCATCGCCTGCGCAAAAACCGCCTGGCCATGTTCGGGCTGTGCTACCTGCTGGTACTGATCGTGATTTGTCTGCTCACGCCCTGGATAGCACCCTACGGTTACGAGGAACAGAACCTGCGCCTGGGGGCTGTGCCACCGAACACGGAGCACTGGCTGGGCACCGATACTTTTGGCAGGGACATGCTGACGCGGATTCTCTATGGTGGCCGTATTTCCCTGCTGGTCGGGTTTATAGCCACATTCGTGGCCCTTGTGATCGGCATTACCTACGGTGCCATTGCCGGTTATGCCGGGGGCAGGGTGGATTCGGTGATGATGCGCCTGGTCGATATTTTTTATGCCTTGCCCTACATGATCTTCATCATTCTCCTGATGGTGGTGTTCGGACGTAACCTGTTGCTGCTGTTCCTGGCCATTGGTGCCGTGGAATGGCTGGTCATGGCGCGCATCGTCAGGGGACAGGTCCAGAGCCTGCGTCAGCAGGAATATGTGGAAGCGGCCATGTCCCTGGGACTGTCTCCCTTTGCCATTATTGCCCGGCACCTGATTCCCAATGCCCTGGGACCGGTCATTGTCTATACCACGCTCACCATTCCCAATGTCATGCTGCTGGAGGCTTTCCTGAGCTTCCTGGGGCTGGGTATCCAGCCGCCCCAGTCATCCTGGGGGGTGTTGATCTCCTATGGTGTCGAGACCATGGAAGAGTATCCCTGGCTCCTGATTTTCCCCGGCCTCGCATTGACCATCACCCTGTTTGCCCTGAACTTTTTCGGGGATGGCTTGCGTGATGCCCTTGACCCCAAAGCATCGAGGGATTGAAGCGCCTATGCCACTGTTAGAAGTCAAGGATCTCTCCGTACACTTCCATACCCGCAATGGCCTGGTGGAGGCCGTCAACGGTATCAGCTTTGATGTGGAAGTCGGTAAGACCTTTGCCATTATCGGTGAGTCCGGATCCGGTAAATCCGTTGCCTGTTACAGCATGCTTGGCCTGGTCCCGATGCCACCAGGCAGGATTGAATCAGGGCAGGTGATGTTCCATGACCAGGACCTGTTGACCCTGTCCGAGAGCCAGTTACGCAAGGTCAGGGGCAAGGGCATCTCCATTATTTTTCAGGACCCCATGACGACCCTGAATCCCTTCCTGAAAATAGGCGACCAGTTGATTGAACCCCTGCGCCTGCATTTTGGCATGAGCAAACAGGAGGCCTGGAAAAAGGGCATCGAGATTCTGGAAGAGGTCGGTATCCGGGATGCAGCACAACGCATGAACGCGTGGCCTTTTGAATTTTCCGGCGGCATGCGCCAGCGTGTCGTTATCGCCATGGCCCTTGTCACTGAACCGGACATCATCATTGCGGATGAGCCCACCACGGCACTGGATGTCACTGTCCAGGCCCAGATATTGAAGTTGCTCAAGGAACTGCAGGAGCGTCGTAATATCGGCGTGATTTTTATCAGTCATGATCTCAGCGTGGTGTCTGATATTGCTGATGAAATCGCGGTGATGCAAAACGGTGTGTTTGTCGAGAAGGGGGACCATGACGCCATTTTCAGGCATGCCAGTCATCCCTATACCCGCAAACTGCTCGACGCAGTACCTACCAGCCAGAAAGCAGACTCATCCACCAGTAGCGAAGTGATGGTCAGTTTGCAGGATATCGTAGTGGAATTTGCCGGCAGCAAAAAAGGCGAGGTGGTCAGGGCTGTCGACCAGGTGAGCCTGGATATCAAACGCCATGAAATTCTTGGCCTGGTTGGCGAGTCTGGTTCAGGCAAGTCCACCCTGGGGCGCACCATCCTGCGCCTCCTGGAGCCGGTACAGGGGGCTGTAATCGTCAATGGCGAAGATATCAGCCATTATTCCCACAGCCGCCTGAAACCCCTGCGCCGCCAGATGCAGATGATTTTCCAGGATCCCTATGCCAGCCTGAACCCGCGCATGACGGTTTACGATACCCTGGCAGAACCGCTGCTGCTGCATAAAATCTGTAACCGCAAGAATCTTGACCAGAAAGTCTATGCACTCATGGATTCCGTCGGGCTGACCCGGGAAAGTGTGCTGCGATATCCCCATGAATTTTCCGGCGGGCAACGCCAGCGTATTGCCATCGGCCGCGCTATTGCGACCAAGCCGGCACTGATCGTTGCCGATGAACCTGTCTCGGCACTGGATGTCACCATTCAGGCCCAGATCCTTGATTTGCTCCTGGCACTGGTGGATCGTTTCAATCTCACCATGCTGTTCATCTCGCATGACCTGGGGGTAGTTCGCTACCTGTCAGACCGTATCGTGGTGATGAAAGAGGGCAGGCTGGTGGAAAGCGGTTCGGTGCAGCAGGTCTTTGATGCCCCGACCCAGGAGTACACGCAAACCCTGCTTAACGCCATTCCCGGCAAAACCCTTTTTGCAGACGCTAATGAGCGTGCTGCAGGGCACTCCACTCAGTCAGAATGAATCCTTCCAGTCCCTGATGACGCCAAAGACTTCATCGGGTGCAGCCACTGACTGGCCGCTATGAGAGCGGGCCGCTGCAATCACGTCATCTTCACTGCAGCGTAAAAAGGGGTTGGTTGCCAGTTCAACTTCCAGGGTAGTGGGTACCGTCGGAATATCCTGCTGGCGCAAGGCATTTTCCTTTTGCAGGCGACTGGCCAGTGACTGGCTGTCGGGGGTGACTGCCCGGGCAAATTTCAGGTTGGACAGGGTGTACTCATGGGCACAATAGACCTGGCAGTTGGCCGGTAACACCGCCAGTTTTAGCAGGGACTGGTGCATCATGCTGTGCGTGCCTTCAAATACGCGACCACAGCCGCCGGCAAACAGGGTGTCTCCACAGAAAAGCACGGGCGCCTGGTCCTTTTCGCCAGCTGAGAAATAGGCAATGTGGTCCAGTGTATGTCCGGGTATTTCCAGGATGCGGAATGAACGGCCAAAGACGCTCACTTCACTGCCTTCTGACAGGGTGTGCGTGACAGCAGGAATTCGGGGTGAGTCCGGCCCGTAAACCGGCACATCGAATGCTTCCAGTAGCCGGGCAATACCGCCCGTGTGATCAGCATGGTGGTGAGTGATGAATATCACCGACAGTACCAGGTCATTTGCCTGCAGGTAATCCAGTACAGGCCCGGCATCGCCGGGATCAACAATGCCGCATTCACGGGAACCGTCATCTCGAAACAGCCACAGGTAATTGTCCTGGAATGCGGGTATCGGTTTGACGTCAAACATGGTTTTCTCCTGCCGGGCTTTGCGGTCTTGAAACTGTCTTAAAAATCGGGTCATTGTCGCAAGAACCCTGTGTCTCCGGTATGATACCGAAATCTCAGGCATCATGCCGTGACCCTTGATCCTGAAACAGCCACCAGGGGATTTTCCAGGCAAACCATGTTCCGACAAACACACAGGGACAACCTCGATACACCGGGTTTCTACCAGTCCATGAATCACTGGTATCGCACTCCCCTGGGTGAGCGTCTGTTGCAAAGCGAACAACAACTGCTGGAAAAAACCCTTCCCAGGCGCTTTGGTTATCACCTGCTGCAGATTGGTTGTGCGGATTTGCCGATGTACGAGAGCAGCCCCATCGGACACAAGTTTGCCATCACCCAGGCTGCTCACTATGAAGAGGATGAGATCAACCAGGCTCCCGAGATTCTCGCCAGGGGCGATGCCATTCCGCTGTCCAGTGAGTCCGTTGACCTGGTACTGCTGCACCATGCGCTGGATTACACCGCTGCCCAGCACCAGTTGCTCAGGGAAGTCTCGCGCGTCCTTATTGCCGGTGGCCACATTGTCATCATCGGCTTCAATCCCATCAGTAGCTGGGGCATCCGCACCCTTTTTCCCGGTCGCAAGAAATCGCCCTGGCAGGGCAAGCTGTTGAGCACCCTGAGACTGACAGACTGGCTCAAGTTACTCGACTTCCAGGTAGAGCAGGTACGTTTCGGGGGCTATTGCCTGCCGATCAACTCTCCCGGTGTGATTCGCTACTCGGGCATCATGGACAATCTGGCCTCGCGCCTGAACTGGCCAACCGGCGGTGTGTACATGATCTGTGCGCGCAAGCAGGTGCTGCCCCTGACCCCGATCCAGACCTCGTGGCGGGAATTTGCCAGCGCCCACGTGGGCATGCCCATTGCCGAAAACGTCAGCCGAGTATCCAGGGACATGGCCGCCAGTAACGAAGAGAAGTGATCCCCGCAGTATGTCAGAGCAGGTAGAAATCTATACAGACGGCGCTTGTCGCGGTAATCCGGGACCCGGTGGCTGGGGCGCATTGCTGCGTTTCGGTGACAAGGAAAAGACTCTCTATGGCGGGGAAGCGGAAACCACCAACAACCGCATGGAACTCACGGCTGTCATCAAAGCCCTGGAATGCCTGAAAGGCAACAAGTGGCCTGTATTGATTGTCACGGATTCCAAGTACGTCTTGCAGGGCATGACCGAGTGGATCGAAGGCTGGAAACGCAAAGGCTGGCGCACGGCCAGCAAGAAACCGGTCGTCAATGCGGAACTGTGGCAGCAACTGGATGCCCTGGTACAGAACTTTGATATACAGTGGGAGTGGGTCAAGGGCCACAGTGGGCACCCGGAAAACGAACTGGCGGACCAGTTGGCCAACCGCGGTATTGATGAGTTGTAACGGCAGGTAGAGCAGGAGAGACAACTATGCGTCAGATCGTTCTTGATACGGAAACCACCGGGCTGGATCCGGCCCAGGGCCACAAGATTATCGAAATTGGCTGTGTCGAGATGGTCAATCGCCGTCTTACCGGCAATCACCTGCATGTCTACATCAATCCCCAGCGTGAGGTCGAGGCTGCGGCCCTGGAGGTGCATGGCATCACCAACGAGTTTCTGGCCGACAAACCCCTGTTCAATGACATCGCCCGTAGTTTCATTGACTTCGTGGAGGGCGCGGAACTCATTATTCACAATGCCCCCTTTGATATCGGCTTCCTGGACCATGAACTGGCGGCTTTGAAACAGGACTACAAGTCCATGGCGGACTACTGCTCGGTGCTGGATTCACTGGTCATGGCCCGCAAGAAGCATCCCGGGCAGAAAAACAACCTGGATGCCCTGTGCAAGCGCTACATGGTGGACAACACGCAACGTGAGCTTCATGGCGCCTTGCTGGATGCGGAGATCCTGGCGGATGTCTACCTGATGATGACCGGCGGCCAGTCCAGCCTGTCCCTGGGTTACGAGGAGGGAGGCAACCAGCAGGAAGAAACCGGCATCCGGAAATTGTCAGCAGACCGCAAACCCCTGAAGATCATCCGTGCCACTGACGAGGAACTGGCAGTCCATGAAGCCCGCCTCCAGGAGATCGATAAAGCCGCGGAAAACGGCTGCTTATGGCTCAAGAACCCGCAGTAAACACGGGCGAATTTCTTGAAGTACCGTAATGCGGTGCATATAATCATCCAGCTGTTTTTTAAATATATCCTTAAATTCAAAACGTTAAAAAACTAAGGAATCCCTATGGAAGTGCTGACAATGGATACCCCCATGATGGTGTCCGGGATTATTCTGGTCATAACCTTTATTGGTATTTTTACAGAGGGGGTGCATGGTTTTCACCGTGCCAAATTCGCTTTAGGTGGTGCTGGTGCCATGGTCCTGGCAGGTCAGTACTTTGGATTTTACAGCCCCGAACTCGCCATCGAGTCGATCGACTGGAACGTGATATTCCTGCTTGGTGCCATGATGACCGTGGTGGCCATCATGATACCCACCGGCGGCTTCCAGATGCTGGCTTACAAGATTGCCGACCTCAGCAAGGGACGCCTGTTCCTGCTCATGGCCATGATGGGTACCCTGGTGACCGTCTTGTCTCTGCTGCTGGATAACGTGACCACGGTAGTTATTTTCGGGCCCTTGATCATCCTGATTGCGCGCTCCATGAATGTCAGCCCGATTCCCTACCTGCTTGCAGCGGCACTGCTGTCAGACACCGGTGGTGTCGCCACTCTGGTCGGTGACCCGCCCAACCTGATGATCGGCTCCGCCGCCAATATCGATTTCAACACCTTCTTCTACCACATGGGCGGCATTGTTTTCGTTGCCTGGCTGGCGACACTGTTCTTCCTGAAGGTCATTTTCAAGAAAGAGCTGGCACAAGTCCCCGAGATCAAGGATTTCAGCCAGCAGGAAGAACTGAAGGATCCCTACACCTGGAAAGTCGCGCTGATTGTCCTGGCCATCATGGTTGTGGGCTTCATCATGCACCGGACGCTGCATTGGGAAGCCTGGTTCGTGGCCGGCATGGGCCTGACCCTGCTGGTTTTCTTCGGCAAGGATGTGGACATGGATGATCACTTTGCCGATATCGAACTGACCCTGCTGATGTTTTTCATGGCGCTGTTCATCATCGTCGGCGGCGTGGAACACAGCCGTTTCCTGGAATATATCGGCCAGTTCATCCTGCCCTTTGTCCAGGAGGATCTTTTGACTGCCTGTATCATCCTGATGTGGGTAGCCGCCTTCCTGTCCGCATTTATCGACAACATCCCGTTCACTGCGGCCATGATTCCCATCATCATCGGGCTGGAGCAGCAGGGCATCAACGTCAATGCCCTGTGGTGGGCACTGGCAGCCGGTGTCGGTATGGGGGGTAACGGCTCTCACCTGGGCTCGACGGCCAATGTCTTCATTGTCACCATTTCCGAGAAACTGGCCAAAGACGAGGGCAGGCCGGAATTGGCCATCACCCCGGGCCTGTGGATCAGAAAAGGCTCGCCGGTGATGATCCTGACCCTGATTATCTGTTCCATCATCATGTCGGTTTTCTTCGATTTCTACAGCAACCCCGAAATCGAGATTGGTGCCACGATTGATGACGAAATCGCTGCGCTTGAAATCGAAGAATAAAACGCAGGAGCAGGGAGCCCGTCAGCTTGACTGGCTCCCTGTTTCCTACTGTTCACTAGAATCCTGTCCAGGTTGAAATACCTGACTTTTCCCGCTGGAGTGTAAACCTTGGAATTCCTTTCTGAATACGGCCTGTTCCTGTTCAAAACTGCCACCATCGTGGTGGCTATCCTGATTGTCATGGCGGCTGCCGTGGCCAATGCCATGAAGCAAAAGAAAGAAGCCAAGGGCAGTATCGTGGTGACTCATCTGAACAAGGAAATTGATCACTACCGGGATGAAATCCGCAATGCAGTCGAAGATGAGCACAGCCTGAAACTGGCAGCCAAGGAAGAGAAAAAGAAATCCAAACAGGAGAAAAAAGCTCGCAAGAAAGCCGGAGATTCACAGGCAGAGCGCAAGCGTCTGTATGTTATAGATTTTGAAGGTGATCCCAAGGCCAGCCAGGTTGATGAATTGCGCCATGCCATTACAGCCGTGTTGACCTCCATTCGTGAGGACACCGATGAAGTACTGCTGCGCTTGGAAAGCCCTGGCGGCATGGTCCATGCCTATGGTCTGGCCGCCTCCCAGCTACAGCGTATACGCAGCCGGGGTGTTCCTCTGACCATCTGTGTCGACAAGGTGGCCGCCAGCGGTGGTTACATGATGGCCTGTATCGCCACGAAACTGGTGGCAGCACCTTTTGCCTACATCGGCTCAATCGGTGTCCTGGTGCAATTACCCAATTTCAACCGTTTGCTCAGGGACAAGCATGTCGATTACGAGATGGTGACAGCGGGCGAGTACAAGCGCACATTGACGATCTTTGGTGAAAATACGGAAAAGGGACGCCAGAAAATGGCGGAGGATGTGCAGGAAGTACACCAGTTGTTCAAGGACTTCATCCATGAATCCCGGCCTGCCATGGATATCGACAAGCTGGCTACCGGCGAGACCTGGCAGGGCATCAAGGCCATGGAGCTTGGCCTGGTCGATGAGATCAACACCAGCGACGAGCTGATTGTTGCGGCCTGTGAGGCCAGTGATGTGTATCACGTGGCCTATGAGAAGAAAAAGAAAATTGCCGACAAGTTGGGCAGCATCATGGAGTCGGCGCTGGACAGCACGCTTTTGCGCTGGCTGCAGCGCTCCAAAAACAACAACGAGATGATGTCCTGATCAGCCTGGTGCAAGACGCCGTTAGCGGCGTCTGAACAGGGGCGTTGTCTCGGTCACCGTACTGGCGTAACTGGTATGAAAGTCATTGAAGGCCGCCAGGGCATCTTCCACGGCGACACCTTCAGCCAGTTCATAACTGTCAAAGCCGCACTTTTGCATGTAGAAAAGCTGGTCCCGAAGAACCTCGCCTATGGCACGCAGTTCACCGGTATAGCCCAGGCGCTCGCGCAGTATTGCAGCCGAGGAAAAGGCGCGGCCATCCCTGAAGCTGGGAAAGTTCAGGGCAATCAGCGGCAGGGACTGTATGTCGTCTGACAGGCGGTAGGGATCATCCTCGCTGTCCAGCCATACACCAATCGTCTTGCCAATACCGGCCAGGGCATCCTTTTCCGCGAGCCACATGGCCAGCGGCACGATGATCTTCTCGCCGGTTTCGGATCCCTCAACACTATCCAGTCCGGCATCCATTTCCACTTTTTGCCAGCTGTTTTCCACTACCTGGCCCTGATTAATCAGCGTTGGCATAGACACGCTCCTTGAAACTCTCGATACCGATTCGGTTATAGGTGGACAGGAAACTCTCACCTTCATTGCGGTTATCCAGATACACGTTGACGATTTTTTCAATGACATCCGGCATGTCTTCCTGGGCAAAGGAAGGACCGAGCACCTTGCCCAGGGCTGTGTCCCGGTCAGCCGAACCACCCAGGGTGACCTGGTAGAACTCGGCGCCTTTCTTGTCGACACCCAGGATGCCGATATTGCCCACATGGTGATGTCCGCAGGCATTCATGCAGCCGGAAATATTCAGGGTGATATCACCGATATTCTTCTGGAGATCAAAGTCTTCAAAACGGCGCTGGATAGCCTCGGCGATGGGAATCGACTTGGCATTGGCCAGTGAACAGAAATCACCACCGGGACAGCAGACGATGTCATTGATCAGGCCAAGGTAGGACGTAGCCAATGTCTCTGTCTTCAATGCCCGGTAGAGCTCATACAGGTCGCTGTAGCGAACATCTGTCAGGACCAGGTTCTGCTCATGCGTGACGCGGATTTCACCAAAGCTGTACTTGTCTGCCAAGTCGGCAATAAATTCCATCTGCTGGTCTGTGACATCACCAGGAGCGACACCTGTTTCCTTCAGGCAGAGTGTCACGATGCGATAGCCGGACATTTTATGCGGGGCTACGTTACGTTCCAGCCAGTGATTGAACAGCAGGTCGCTTGCCGCGGCTTCCTCAATGACAGGATTGCTGTCTTCAAGCTGCTCGTAATCCGGGTCAGTGAAAAAGCCCTTGCAGCGATCGACCTCTTCCTGCGTGAGGGTGCCGGGGCCATCCTTGTCATGCTGCCATTCTTCCTCGACACGTTTGCGGTATTCTTCGGGACCGATTTCCTTCATCAGGATCTTGATACGGGCCTTGTACTTGTTGTCGCGACGGCCATAGCGGTTATAGACCCGCATGATGGCATCCAGGTAGGTCAGCAGGTGTTGCCAGGGCAGGAAGTCGCAAATTTCGGCACCAATAACCGGTGTACGTCCCAGGCCGCCGCCAACCAGAACCTGGAAACCGACTTCACCCTTGTCGTTCTTCTTGATGTACAGGCCAATATCGTGCACCTGGGTGGCTGCCTGGTCATGACCGGTTCCGCACACGGCAATCTTGAATTTACGCGGCAGGTAGGCAAATTCCGGGTGGAAGGTGGACCACTGGCGAATGATTTCACACCAGGGGCGGGAGTCTTCAATTTCATCGGCTGAGACGCCGGCAAACTGGTCCGTCGTGGTATTGCGAATACAGTTACCACTGGTCTGGATGGCATGCATTTCCACTTCCGCCAACTCGGCAAGCAGGTCGGGAACCTGCTCCAGTTGTGGCCAGTTGTACTGGATGTTCTGGCGGGTGGAGAAATGGGCGTAACCCTTGTCATAGTCCCTGGCAATGGAGGCCAGTTTGCGCAGTTGCCTGGATGACAGGCAGCCATAGGGAATGGCCACGCGCAGCATCGGGGCCAGGCGCTGGATATACAGGCCATTTTGCAGACGCAGCGGCAAGAACTGCTCTTCGGTGAGCTTGCCGTCCAGGTAACGCCTGGTCTGGTCACGGAACTGGGCGATGCGATCCTGCAGCATCTGGTGGTCATACTGGTCGTAGATGTACATGCAATAAATCCGGATATATTGGGTACTGGCGGTAGCGTCTTGAATTCTGTAACGGTGCCTGTTTAAAGGCCCGCGATGATACTACGACACCGGAATGAGTGCCATGGGTAAACCTTTGAATGCCCTGAATAAACTCACACTTTGTAGGGGCTTGCTTTGATTTCCTGGGTCACATGACCGACAATTCGCCACCAGCCTTGATTCACGGCTGGCAGCCTCCATATTGGAAGGAAGCTCTGACCAGATCCGGAACGCCCCTTAACACACGACTACAACACACGATTACGATTCAGGTCTGCTGAAGGCCTGATCAGGATAACGCTTCTTCATGATAGAGATTACAGAATCAGGACAAACCTACCTCAAGCAATTACTGGATAAACAGGACTGCGAAGGCATTGCTATTCGCGTGTTTGTTCTTGATGGTGGCACGCCCAAGGCAGAAACCTGTATCGCCTTTTGCCGCCCTGGCGAGGAAAAGGAAGACGATGAACTTTTCGAGTACACCGGTTTTAACGCCTACGTGGAAAAGAAGAGCAAGCAGTACCTGGAAGAGGCCGTGGTTGATTTTGCCAAGGACAGCATGGGCGGGCAGCTCACCATTCGCGCGCCCAACTCGCGGATGCCGAAAATCACCGATGACAGTCCCCTGGAAGATCGCATCAATTACATTCTCTACAACGAGATCAATCCCGGCCTTGCCGCCCACGGCGGTTTTATCAGCCTGGAAGAAGTCACGGAAGACTGTGTAGTGATCCTGCGCTTTGGTGGCGGTTGCCAGGGCTGCGGTATGGTGGATGTCACCCTGAAGGAAGGCGTGGAAGCCTCCCTGAAATCCCAGTTACCACAGATCAAGGAAATCCGTGACGTGACGGATCATTCCTTCGACGAAAACGCTTACTACAAGTAGGCCTGCACTCGAGTGATTGGCATTATCGGGGGAAGTGGTTTCTACAGCCTGTCGGGGGAAACACCGACCCAGTCTGTTGATATCCAGACCCCGTTTGCCGAGCCCCCGGTAACTGTCCACAGGGAATCCCTGGGTGACAACGAGGTCTTGTTTCTCCCACGACATGGAACAGAGCACGGCATTCCTCCCCACAAGGTCAATTACCGTGCCAATCTTTATGCCCTCAAGGAAAGCGGCGCCACTCACATTATTGCGGTTAATGTGGTCGGTGGTATCACGGACCTGATGGCACCGGGTACCCTGGTGATTCCTGACCAGGTCATTGATTACACCTGGGGCCGTGCCCACACCTTCTTTGATGCCCTGGATGCCGTGGAAAACCATATTGATTTCACCTGGCCCTATGATGCCACCCTGCGTGAAACCCTGGTTGCCAGTGTGGCAGCCTCAGAGCTCGCTTGTATCGACAAGGGTGTTTACGGCTGTACCCAGGGACCACGTCTGGAAACGGCAGCCGAAATTCAAAGGCTCAAACGCGATGGCTGCGATATCGTGGGCATGACCGGCATGCCTGAAGCGTCACTGGCGCGGGAATTACAGATACCCTATGCCAGCATTTGCCTGGTGGTGAACTGGGCTGCCGGGCTGGACAGTGATGCGATTTCCTTTGCCCAGATATCCGCTATCCTGGACACTGGTATCAATGACATTCGCCGGGTTCTGCAAAGCGCGGTCAAATAGTCCGGGCAGGGCACCCTATTCAAAAGCAAAGTTCGTGGGCTGGGGTAACTCGTAAGGCCGGATCTGTACCAGCATGCCGAAATCGGGATGATCCAGGTAGTGCAGTTCATTACTGATCATGGGCCGGACCTGGTCCATGTAGCCAATATCGGTGACCGGCAATTCCAGCGTTAATGTCTCATCACCTGTCTTGAACGGTGGGTCTGGCAATTGCCAGTCAGGATTGCCAGCATTGGTAAAGGCAAAGGCGGAAAATGTAGCAAGCCAGAGCCGGGCTTCCACGTCCACGCGGTTAACGTTGAAACTGAAACGCAGGCTGCCTTCCAGTTCATGATGCCTGCCATACTGATCCCCGCCACTGACAAAAATCGCCGTTGCCTGCACCTGGTTCAATACCGGCTGTCGCCAGACGGCATGAAACAGCAGTCGATGATCGGGGGAGCGTTCTATATCCCGGTTGTATTCGGAAAACTCCGCTTCATCACTGCCCAGTGCGATATAGGGATCACGGGAGAAATCAGTCAGCCTGAAATCACTTTCACCCGGGGCCGTCTCTGGTCCGATCAACACGGTTTCAGCCGGTGTTTGTGGTTGCAGTGCCGGGGACTGGAAGACCGGCAGGGGATTGTCCGGGGCAAAATCCACCATGAAACTGCTCACAGCGGGTTCAAGCAAAAGTATGAGTTCCGGGTAACTCAGGTCAATATGGTCGGTAATGACCTGTTCGTTACTGCTGCCGCCATTTTCATGACTGAAGATGCTGACTTCCAGTTCATACCAGCGATTGCCGTCATAACTGAATCCCTGGGCCAGCACAGCCTGGTTTGCCAGGCAGGCAAATAAAACAGGAATGAGCAGGTATGGCAGGTGTTTCATGGTCTCAGGCTACCTGAAGCGATTCAGGAGTTAAAGCAGCCAGCATGTCGCGGGTGAAGGCTATGCGGTCACGGGCTTCTGACAGCTCGTGGCGAAACTTCAACTCTGTTGCGCCTGCCAGGGAGAAAACGGCAGGTTTGTCCTGGACCAGTTTGACGACGGCGTAGGGATCGACAGTAGTGTCCGTATTGAATATGACCTTGCCAAAACGGGCGTTGGCTTCCACCTTGCTGATCCCCAGCGAGTCGGCAACCAGTTTCAAATGCGTGACTTCAAACAGCAGCTTGGTGGGTTCTGGTAACAGGCCAAAACGGTCAATCATTTCCACTTTCAGGTTATCGAGTTCCCGGGTACTGCCGGCGTTGGCGATACGCTTGTACATCATGAGTCGCGTATGCACATCCGGCAGGTAATCTTCAGTAATCAGGGCCGGGATATGCAGGTTGATTTCCGTGCCGGTATGGATCGGCCGGTTAAGGTCCGGGTGCTTGCCTTGTTTCATCAGCTTGACCGTGTGATCCAGCATTTCGCTGTACAGGGAAAAACCGATAGTCTGGATATGCCCGCTTTGTTCGTCGCCCAGCAGTTCACCGGCACCGCGAATTTCCAGATCATGACTTGCCAGTACAAACCCGGCACCTAGGGTGTCGGCACTGCCGATGGCATCAATACGCTTGAGGGCGTCCGCACTCATGGCTTTCGGATTCGGTGTTAACAGGTAGGCGTAAGCCTGGTGATGGGACCGGCCAACACGGCCGCGCAACTGGTGCAGCTGTGCCAGCCCGAATTTGTCTGCACGTTCCACAATGATGGTGTTAGCAGTGGGAATGTCTATCCCTGTTTCAATGATGGTTGAGCAAACCAGCACGTTGTAGCGGCGATGGTAAAAATCGGACATGACTTTTTCCAGGCGGCTTTCACGTAATTGGCCATGCCCCACACAGACCTTGGCTTCGGGAATCAGCTGGCGAATTTCATCGGCGGCATTCTCGATGGTCTTGACTTCGTTGTGCAGGTAAAAGACCTGCCCACCGCGCAGCAATTCACGCTGTATGGCCTCCTTGATCAGTCCGGGTGTCGACTGCCTGACGAAGGTCTTGATGGATAACCGGCGTGCCGGTGGCGTGGCAATGATGGACAAATCACGAATACCGGACATGGCCATGTTCAGTGTGCGGGGGATCGGCGTTGCCGTCAGCGTAAGGATGTCGACATTGGCACGCAGGGCCTTGAGACGTTCTTTCTGGCGTACACCAAAGCGGTGTTCCTCGTCGATAATCAGCAGTCCCAGGTTTTTGTATTTGACATCGCTTTGCAGCAGTTTGTGCGTACCGATGACGATATCCACTTTGCCATTGGCCAGGTCAGCCATATTGCTGGTGTGCTGTTTGCTGGAGACAAAGCGGGACATCAGCGCGATATTGACAGGCCAATCGGCAAAACGGTCCTTGAAATTGTCATAATGCTGCTGGGCTAACAGGGTCGTCGGCACCAGAATGGCCACCTGGGTATTATTGTTGATAGCAATAAAGGCAGCGCGCAGGGCCACCTCGGTTTTACCAAAACCGACATCGCCGCATACCAGCCTGTCCATGGCTTTCTCCTGCTGCAGGTCGGCGAGTACGGCCTTGATGGTCTCTTCCTGGTCTTCTGTTTCCTCGAAGGGGAAGTCATTGGTGAACAGGCGGTAGTCATCAACGGGCAGGTTAAACTTTTTGCCTTTCTGGGCTTCCCTGCGGGCATAGACGTCCAGCAGTTCGGCAGCGACGTCGATGACTTTTTCGGCGGCCTTGCGCTTGGCTTTCTCCCACTGGTCACTGCCCAGTTTGCTCAGGGGCGCATGATCTGCATCGGCACCACTGTAACGATTGATCAGGTGCAGGGAGGAGACAGGCACATACAGCTTGGCGCTGTCAGCATATTCCAGGACAAGGAATTCAGTGAGCTGTCCTTCCACTTCGAAGGTTTCCAGCCCCTTGTAGCGGCCAATACCGTGGTCAATGTGAACCACGGGAGCATCCCGGTGCAGTTCGGTGAGACTCTTGATAATGAAGTCGGCATTGTCTGTAAATTTGCCACGACGCCGGGGCTGGCTGACGTGATCGGCAAACAGCTGGCTCTCGGTGACCAGGG
>Ga0181580_10000322_pt1 | contig 34728 bp, 22 predicted proteins | sample 071ome_23_FD_132413 | JGI IMG/M metagenome (GOLD analysis project Ga0181580, IMG submission 132413) | Coastal salt marsh microbial communities from the Groves Creek Marsh, Skidaway Island, Georgia - 071403BT metaG (megahit assembly) | ecosystem: Environmental > Aquatic > Marine > Intertidal... | reverse complement strand
TTTTTACAAAATACATTTAATATTTTTATTTTTATTTTTATATTTAATATTTTATTTAATATAAATAATAATAAAACTTATACATATAATAATTATAATAATTTTAAAAATAACAACATTTATTTTATTATGAATAATACTAATGAATTATTTTATCATTTTATTTACCATAATTTAAAAACAAAATATCTATTTATATTTGTTGGAAATAATAATGCAAAATTAATAGATATACAATCAAATGAAAAATATAATTTTTTTGATTATTCGCAATTTAAAAAAGATAATATACATATAATTAATGAAACAATCTTTTATGAAGATACTATCTCAATTATTAAAGCAAAAATTTTAACACATCTTCATAAATATATACCTAATATTTCTAATATTACTGAAATATTTGTATGGAAAAGTAATCTTATATATACAAATCAATTATATTATATATTATCAAATATTTTTAATAATTCAATTATTAAAATTTCACAATTTATTAATAAAATATTAGATATATTTAACATTGATATCAAATCTAAAGAATTTATTCAATTATTAAAATTATTAGGCGTTACTGATAAAAATTATATTTCATCTAATAAAAATATTGACTTTAATCAAGCATTAAAAATAATAAATGTTTTTATTCAAAAAAATTATAATAAATACTTATTAACTTATAATAAATTAAATGATATATTATTTGTTAGTTCTGAAAGTAATTCAATAAAAGGTGGAAATGACAATGATGATGGGGAAAATAGTAAAAATAATTCTGTTTCAATTGAATTTACAAATAACACTAATATAAGTGAATTAGAAAATAAAAAGTACTCAACTAATATATCCTTAAATCATTTAAATACATCTACAAATAATTCATCTTCACTAGTTGATTTTAATTCTCAACTATTTTCAGATGAATCACAAATTGCTAAACACTTACAAGATTTAGATAAAAATATTACTCAAACATATAATTTATTATATAATGATAATCTTGAATTCCAATATAATAATATTATAAATAAAACTAAATATATATATAATTTAAATCCATTTAAAACTATTTTAGAAATTGATGCAAACTTTATTAATAAAAATAATGAACCTAATGACAATATTAAAATTACAAATTTTAATTATCAAATAGAAGATAATTTTATTATTAATTTTACAACTATTATTGATGTTGTTAATAATATTCCATCATCAATTAAAAAAGACCCAAAAATATCATATTACGGTATTTTAAAAAAATTCTTCCCAAAAATATCATATAATAAAGATTTTAATGGATATTTTAAAGAACTTGTTGAAAAAAATACATCAAATATTATTCATAAAAAAACAGAATATATTAATAATTTTAAGAAAAATTTAAATTATTATGATAATAACTCCAATATTATTCATAATAATGAATTTACAGATAAAGTACATAAAGATGAATTAAATAATATCTTTCTTAAATATTTATACTTTACAGTACAACCTATTAAATTAGATTTTATTTCATTACAAACTATTTTTAATAAAATAGAAACAAATAATCATATAGTTGCTGTAAAACTTTATAATCAATTTGGTAATCATACATATAAAATAAATAAAGATATATTGAACACCTTTATAATAAATAATACTATTAAAGATTTTAAGAATGATTTATTTCATAAAGAATTTATTAAACCAACAGAATATAAAAAACATAATAAAGATTATACAGATTATATGATATTTTTTATTAATATTAATGATGAACATAATACTATTATTTATATCATATTATATGATAATGGAAGATATGATATTAAATATGAATTAAAGAAAACATCAAATATATATCTTGCAAATATTTTTGAAAGTTTTCATATTATCAATAACTTACTTAACATTATTGAAAAGAATTTATTTTATTATTATTCATTTTATAAATTAAATTCAGATATATTATTTAAGAAAGTTGATTATATTACTAATCTTAATATTAATGCCACAACACAAATAACTTATTTTCCATATAATTTAGAATATTTACCTTATTGGTTAAATAATAATGCAAAATCTATATTACAATTTATATCTAATTCTACAACAACAAAATCTAAAAATTTTAATAAAATTTACTATTATAAATATAAAAATTATGAAGAATATAATGAACTAGATACAATTTTTGAATCTTATTCAAAATATTTAAATAATAACGAATATAAAACAAGTGCTGGTAAAAAAAAATTAGAAGAATTTATTTCACATATATTTAATGTTGATTATAATTATTTAAAAGCAAAAGAAATTACTAAAGATGACAAAATTACATTTACTAAATATTCAAAACAAGCTTTCAATATTCCAAATACTATTAAACTTTTTATTAACAATAAACAATTTTTACAATTAACATTTAATAATATTAGATTTAATAATATATATATGATTAATAAATATATATTGACGGTATCAAATATATTTTATTCTGATTTAGAAAACTATACTTCAAAATCTCTTACAAATATTAATTTCAATTCATTTTTACGTATTATTAACAATACAAACAAATTATTTGAGCAACAAACTATAAATAATTCATTAGTAAATAATACAATTGAAATATCTAAACAAGATAATGAAAATATTAGAGATGTTGAAAATGTTGTGGATATTGAAAATACTGAAAATAATCAAACAAATGAATCAAATGAATCAAATGTAAATATAAATGCATTAATTAATAATAATGATTTAAACAATGACTTTACTTTAAATCAAAACAATAATAACAATAACACAAATATGACAAATATGTCTATAAATAATAATGCACATACAAATGAAAATAAAAATGTAAATATTGATGAATTAATAAATGAAATTAATAATTCATCTGTTAAAAATAATAACAATCTTAATGATATAAATACAGAAAAAATAGATGAAGCATTTATAATTGATAAAAATATATTAGATTCTAATATTCAACTATTTTCATTATATAATAATACAAATAAAAGTAATAAATATACAAAAACATTAATGAATAAAATTAGTTCATCAGATCATTATATCAATCCTGAATATTTTGATAAAGATAATAAATTATTATCTTGTAAAGATACAGATACACATATTAAACATTACCTTATTTATAATAAATATAAACAAATAGATAAACATATTTTCTCATCTGACGCAAAATATTCTAAAAAATGTCCTTCTGGTAATTGTAGAAAACCAATTATTATTACAGAAAAAGAAAGAAAAAAAATAGATAAAGAACATCCTGGTTCCTATATTGATTATATAAAATTAGGTTCAACTGAAAAAATTAAAAAGAAATATGTATATTTCTGTCCTAATTTATGGTGTCCTTTATCAAGAACATCTATTACAAGAGAATATTATGATAAACATAAAAGTTGTCCTATTAAAAATGAACAACCAATTGATTTCCAATTACCACCTTATTTTGCTAAAATAAATAAAGAAACAAGTACGTCATTAGACATTACAAGATATCATAGATTTCCTGTTTTTATTCAAGGTACATCATTACCATGTTGTATGAAAACAAGATATAATGTTGAAGATACTATAAATAATTCAGGTTCAGCAAAAATTGCTAAATTTTACAAACATGACCCTCAAAATATTTATGATACATATTTAAAAAAAATAGGAAAAACTGAAAAAGACGAATTTAATGATAAAAAAGAAGATAATTATATTATAGCACAATCATCTAAATTACTAGAAGTTGGTAAATATGGTGAATTAATACCAGAGATTAATAAAATTATATATAATTATTATATTATTTCAGATGATATAAAAATAAATATATTTAGAAAAGGTATTATTCAAAATTCATATAATTTTATAACTTCTGTTATTTATTTACTTAATAATCCTAAAGTATCTAATATCAATGAATTCATTAATGTTATACAATTAAATATGTCTCCTTTTGACTATATGCAATTAAATAATGGTTCAACTTTAAAAAAATATCATAAACCTTCAGAAATACCTATAATAAATGATGATTTAATGTTAAATAATAATAATTTAGAAATTTTATTAGTTATTATAAAAAAATTATTACAATGGTATTCTTTACATTCTATTTATATTACACATTTCCAATTAGAAAACTTTTACAATATACTTATAAAAATAAATAATATTAATAAATTAAAAGAGTTTTTAGAAAATACATCTAAAAATCAAGGAACAATTGATATATTGAAAAGAGAATTAATTATTTATAATTCATTTAAAAATTTTATTAAATATCTTAAAAATCAAAATATAAGTAAAGATATTGATGATATTTATGATATATTCTCAAGTAAATATTCACATTGGATGAATATACATAATTATACATTGATTGTATTTCATAATAACAAATTATTATCTAAATCTGGTAAAAAAATTGAAAGTAAAAATTTTATTTATATTCCAAAATATTCATCTATTAATGATTTAAATCATCTTTCTAATTGTATATGTATATCTAAAATTAACAATAAATATGAACCATTAGTCATATTAGAATATTTAAAATCATCATCAGATAAAAGATTAACAAAATTAAGAGAATTTAAAGTATTTCATCATAATTTAAATACACAATTTTTATATAAGTTTAATTCATTAGTAAATATATATAAAAATACACATACAAATGAAACACTTTTATATTTCAATAATGCATATAATATTTTTAAATTTTTAGCTACTAATAATGAATTTTATGTTACAAAATTTGTTATCAATTATAATTTCAAATTAACAGGATTTTTATTAGAAAATAATTATTATATTCCTTTAGAATTTGAAACATCATTAATTCCTAAAAATTTAATATTTGATTTTGATTATTATGAAATAAAATATGTATATATAGATGAAATATTTAATTTAAATGTTGATATAAATTATAATAATTTCAATGATTTAATTGATTTATTTAATAACCTTAATAATATAACTAAATCTTCATTTTATGCTATATTAAATTTTATTACAACACAACATACTATTGAAAATACAAATCTTGATAATGTATTATATAAGAATTTTACAAAGCAATTTTATGATGTAGAATTATTTCATACTAAATTAAAATATGATATATATGAACATACTGATATTAATAATAAAAATGAAAATAAAAACCAAAATGATATAAATTTATTACAAGAAAAAAAGGATAGTACAAAAATTTTACATAAATTATTAAAAGATAATAAATATAAAATAGTTGCAATTTATTACAATACACAATATAAAGATAAATTTTCACCTATAAATATGTCCAAAGAATATAAAACATTAATTACACCTTATATTATCAATAAATATATTGTATTAAATTCAAATTATATTATTTCAAATGTATTTAATAATTTAGAACACTTATATGCATATAATCTCATATTTAATCAAATTCTTGTAAAAATTATAGAAAATAACAATTATGAAAAAGAGTTATATTATATTAAACATCCAGTAAATCCTTTACCTATATCTCTCAAACTCAAATATATAATACATATCATTAACAAAATATTATTAGAAAATAGTACATTAAAAGAAAATTTTATCAAATTAATTAATGAAAATATTATTAATCCTACACAATCAAATGTTAATAAAATATTTGATCAATTTATAAACAATATGTCAAATGATATATTATATAAAGAAATTAATTATATATTAAAGAAAATATCAGAGATCCAAATAATTGGAGATAATGATATTTATATAACACAAAAAGATTATAATAATGATAAATTTAATAAACAATTGAAGAAAATACAAAATTTATATCAAAACTTTTATAGTTCATCTAATGACAATGTTGAATATATTAATATTAGTGAATTAAAAACTTCATCTATTAATCATTCATCACAATTATTTAATGTTATGATTGAAAATAAAAAGAAAAATATAAGTAAATTTAATCAAGTATATACTTTAAAATATAAATTAGATAAATTTAACTTATATGATATGAATAATGATATTATAAAATTATTTAGTAATATTAGCCAATTATATAAATATGATATAACACCTGAATTTATTAAAATTTTTATTATTAAACATTACTACAATCTTCTTTCATTAAATGACAATAAAGCAAAATTCAACTTATTATATTATCTTTATCATAATGATGAAGCATTTTGTAATTATATTCATGATAAACAAGTTAAATTAACTAGCTTAGCTAAAAAATCAAATGATGAAATAGTTGATATAATTAAAGAGTTTAAAATAAATATTCATAAAGGAGATAAATTGTACTTTTCACATTATAATATTGAAATTTTAGCAGAATATTTCAAAATAAATATTATTGTAATTAACAATCTAAATAATGAAAATTATTTAATGAATAAGATTAAATGTTATAAAAATAATAATACAACAAATTATTTATTCTTATATTATGAAAATATGGAATTTAAACTAATATTAATTGATAATAAAGCAGTTGCTAATTCTTATATATATGATGTGAAATTATTTGAAAATTATTATACACAATTATTTGAACCAATATCTAATATTGTTTCATTATGTAATAAGTAAAGATGTATAATAATTTAAACTCGCTCCGCTCGTCATATGCGGATTTGTTTTAGTCGTTGATTATTTTTGAAATTAGTTGATAATTTGGTTTGATTATCAAAAGCAAAAAAAAACATCCGCATATTATTTACGAAAAATTTATATAATTTTTTGTGAAATAATACTAGTTATTATTTATAAATAATTGTTGTTGAATTATATACACAATAATTTATATAGAATTTTCGTAAGACTTTTACTATTATTATCGTAATAATCATCATTAATTTTTTGTATATTGTCATTATATTGTATTTTATTACACCTTTATTAATAAAAATAATATTAATGATGTTATACAAAAAATTAATGATGATAATTTCCTCAAATGTGGCTTCTTAAATTTATTTATATATGCTCCATAATTAGTAATCATGTCCTCGATTTCTTTTATAAATGGTTTTATCAAATAATCACCATATAATTTCTGAGAATCATATTCTTCTTCTAATTTTAAAATTTCCATTGTACCATACATATCCTTGATATTATCCATTATGTCATCCATATTATTACTAAATAATGAACCAAAAATATTTAATTGACCGTCTAATACCTTTAATCCATAATAGATCAAAGCAATAACCGCTAAAATTATTGTGATTTTTAATATTATATCTAATATCACTTTTCCATAAAATGCTGAATCATCAGTTATATAATAATTATATAAACTTGTATCTTGTAAATTAGTATAATAATTATGTATTATATCCTGATTTAAATAATTACTATATTCAAATGATAAATAACTATTATATTTACTTCCTAATAATGTTCTTATATCATATTTATTAATATTTTCTTCATTTTCAATTAAGTCTTGTTCCATTCTTTCAATATCTCTATTTATATTTTCTACATGATTTATTAAATTATATGAATTTCCTTTATTGGATTTTGTCATATGTTTATTATGTTTCTTAATTTTATTTATTATTTATGTATCTATTATTATATTAAATTATTTTTATTATTTAAATAATTTATTTAACAAAAAAATATTTTTAATTTTTTGGTTTTATATTAAATCTACTTGAGTTTGATTTAATGTTTGTTCTAATAAACGGTCAAGAATATCAACCTTATCATAAATAACTTCTAATTTTTTTTGAATATCATTTCTTTCTAATATATATATATCCTTATTTCCTCCTTTTATACTATTTGATATTTCTTTTGCTCTATCTTTAATTAATTTTTCAATCTCTGTTAATTCTGATTGATATTCACGTTTTTTATGCTCTAATGCTTCCTTGATTTTCCTTTTAATATTATCAAAATTCTTTTCTATATCCTTTTTAATTCTATCTGTATTTATCTTCTCTGTATTTATCTTATCTGCATCCTTTAGGTTTTCACCAATCTTTTCAGATATAATCTTTTCTTTTACCTTTTTTCTCATTTTATCATCATCATAACCATCATTTTTAAATTTGTTTTCTAATATATCTTTTAATATTTCTTTATATTTATTTTTATGTTCTTCAGATGTTATTTTAAAAGAAGCCGATGAGTCTGTAAGTCCAGAACTACTAAGTTCAATATTTATTTCAACTGGTTTACCATGTTTTAATAATATATTAAAAATATTTTTATTTGCTAATAATAATGGAGATGATGAAGTATAATAGAAATTATCTATACGACTTTTTATATCTTCAATTTCTTTAATATTTTCCTTCAATTTATCTAATTCTTGTTTTCTATATTTAGATAATTCTTCTTCCTTCTTACCTTTTCTTAATTTATTATTATATGAAGTAAAATCATTTATTAATTCTTTTAATAAGTTTTTAGCATCTTTGCTTTGATTTAAACCTTTCTTTGTAACACTTCTTATAGAATCTAAATTATTTTTCATTATTGATAATTTCTTTAACTTATCTTGTAATACATCATATAAATGTGATGCATTTGAAGTTCCAATTAAATTTATAATAATTGTACTAAATGGAATTAAATGTAATACTATTACAATATAATCTAACATTTTTTCAAAACCTCTTATTGCTCTTGAACCATCTTCTCTATAACGGAAATAACGCTTATTTTCAATAATTGTACTTAAACTTGTAGCAATAATACCAAATAAAATAATTGTTCCCACATAATCATAAATTAAAATCTTTTTATTGTCTTCAAATAAAGTCTTAATTTGTTCTGATTTTTGTGATAGTAAATTAATTAATATAAAAAAACATGCGTTCATTGCAATATCTAATATTAAAGCAAATCCAACAAATGTTGCTAATGTAGGTGGGGCTGTGTCATTTCCTATTACATTATATATATAAACACTATCTATGTAATTTGAAGCAATTTTCAATGATAATATAGAAAAACCTATTCTGAAAATCTTATATATATAATCTTCAACAGAAAATTTACTTTGACTTGAAGCAAAAAATGTTTTTAATTTAGCTTCAAATTGTTCTTGATTAAATTTCTCAAATATATTATTTTTAAAAATTTTAAAATCTTCTTTATTTTGTGTTATTTCATTTATATATTTTAATCTTTCTTCATTTGTTGATGCTTTTTGTAATTTCTCTAAATTACCTTCAAATTTATTTACCAACATTGAAAAATAACCATTTCTATAACCTTCCAAATCTCGGATATCTATTTTACCTCTAATTTCATTTATTATTATATCAATATATGGTTTTGTTTCATTAATTGTAACATCTACTTCATCTTTAACTTTTTGATTTTCAAGTTGTTGTTGACGTTCTTTTATTTTTTTTTCATTTGTTTCTTGTTTATTTTCTTGTTTATTTTCTGGTTTATTTTCTGGTTTATTATTGGCTTTTTCACTCATAATTATTAAGTTTATGTTTAATTTAATATAAAATTATTATTTTATTATTTATTATTATTTCTATATTATTTATTATAAAGAATAATATTTTTTATATATTATTTTTGTCTTATTTAATTATTATAATAATTAAATTATAAAAAATAAATTGGGATTATTATTTTTATTTTTATTTTTATTAATTAATTATTTATTTTATTACTTTATTATTTTAATAATTTATTATATGGGATAAATACAAGTAATAAACAAATTAATAACATTATATCTTTTATTGCTCTATTAGATCTTAATCCATCATCTTCATATAAAAAGTATTTCTTGGATCCCATTGTATATGCTAATATAACAATTATTAATCCAGATATTATTATATACATCATTATATCTACTAATATATCACTTGTTTTCATATTTAAATTCAATGTATTAACCATAAAAATAATAATAAAATATGAAATAGAATTTAAAATTATATTAATAAAAATATACATTAATCCATAATTTACTAATGATGGAGGATTTTTCTTTTCGATTAAAGTATCATTTATATATACATTACTCATATAATTTGTTGTAATTACTAAAGATATATAAGTCATTAAATAAATTAAACCTTTTGATAAAATAGATATGGCTCTTTGACTATTTTCATCTCCCATATTTTCTATCATCTTATTCATCTTTTCAAAACGATTTGTAAATGGATTTTGTGCTCCTCTATTATTAACTACTGGATTATTTACTTTTACTGGTTTAGGTGGTTCTTGTATAACATTTTTATTTTTACCAACATTTATATTTCCATTATTTTCCATATTAGGTTTTGGATTATTCATTATTAAATATTTTCTTTTTATTTTATTATTTAATAATAATATATTTTTAACCAATTTAAAATTAAATTTATTTTAATATTTAATTTATTATTATTAATTAACTAATTATATAAATTTATTTTAATTTATTATAATGGAAGGTACTAAGGATCAACCACCTGAATTACCAAATAATAAGACTATTATAAATACTAATACTAATAAAAAAAATAAACTAATGGTAGAAAATATTGAAGATATAATTAAAATATTTACAAATAAATTTATTGATATAAATATACAAAATTTTGATAACTATTTATTAGGAGAGGATAAAAATGTTAATCCAGATATTAATGATGGTATTGATAATGAAATTAAAGGTGTTGGTGATGAAATTGAAAAATTACAAGGTGATTTAGCTATATTGAAAAAGTCTTTTGAAAAAAAAATATCTGAAAATATAGAAGCACAAAAACTATTAGATGATAATGGTGAATTTAAAAATATTGATAAAATTAATAATATTAAAACAGATTTTGATGAAAGACTTGAAAATGGATCAATCAAACCAGAAAAAATTGAAGAAACTATACATAAAACACATTTAATAAATTTAATATTTGTTATTATATTATTCATTAATTTCTATTACTTCTATTTTTATTCAAATGTACGAATATATAATATACAAGATTTTAATAAAAATAAAAGCGAATCTATTGATGATTTTAATAAAGATTTATCAAATAATTTAAATAATTTTACATTACAATCATATATATTATACAATATATTTCTAATATTTATTACATTATATACATTTTACAGCAAACCAGCATTACTTACTAAATATCCATCTTTTATACTTCAATTTGTTATATATAATTTTCTTATCTTTATTGTAATATTATTTATCAATTTAACTATATGTAAAACATATATTAATACTTTTCAATCAAAATATATTAATAATATTGATAAATTAACATATACAAGTTATATAGAATTGACTTCACATTATACAAATATTTATTATTCAATATTAATTATAATTTTATTATTCTTTTCTTTACATTTATTTCAATTACCAATACAAATATATAATATTAGATATATAAATCTCGTACCATATATAGCTATGTTTTTATATTCATTAATCTATCTATATTTGAGTAATATAATTGGTGCTATTTTAGTAACATTTATTATTATGTTCTATACTATATATATAGTATTTGATAAATCATATAAACCGTTATCAATATTAGAAAAATTATTTAAACTTCCAAGTCTTATGTTTATTTTAATAAGTTTCACAATTTTTTATTCATATTTTTATGTAAATAATAGTAATGCTAATAATTTATTATCACAAATTATTAATTTTATAAATAATTTATCAGAAGAAAATAAAAATTATAAATCTGATTTATATAATAATTTCAATTTTAATATAGGACATATAATTTATTCACTTTTAACATTTAATATTAATGAATTTTTCTCATTTATTATTTAACATTAATTTATTTTTTTGTTTAATTTGTTATAAATCAATTATTCATCTTTTTTAGTCCATTTTTTTTTCATATTTTCAGCATATTTTTTCATCTTTTCTTCTACTTGAGAATCTTTTAATTCTTTCATTTTTTCAACTAATTTATCAGGTAATGTAGATGTAATAATATGTGGATTTAATTTATAATAATTTGTATCATAATGTTTTCCTATCATATCTAAACGTGATACACGGTTTCTATTCGCATCATCTAATATATCAATACGTTTCTTCATTCGTAATTTCATCTTTTCTAATTCTTCAGAATTTATTAATGAATCCAAATCAGTATATTCAATATCACCCTTAACAGATTTATAAATATAACTCATTAATATAAGATAAATTAATATATATGAAATAACATATAATACAAGAATAGAATTATGATAAAAATATAGATTTTCTTTATCATATTTTTTTATTTTATTTTTGTTACTAATTATTATGCGAATAAATAATAAAATTATTACAAGTGAATGAATAATTATCATAACTATATATATAATAATATTCACTAAACTTAAATTTACTTTACTACTTAAATTATTAAATTTAAGATATTCTATTATTTCGCTACTATATAATAATGCATTAAAGTTTTTATTCTTATCACTAATCGCAAAAAATTCTGGAAATCTAAACATTTCTTGATATATATTTAAAAGACCTTCAACTGCTTTACTATAATCATCAAGATATTTAGCACAATCATCAATCGAAAATTCGATATTATCTTGTATTAATTCTTGTACATCTTTAACTTTTCCATTTATTTGTTGTATATTCATCTTTAATGGGATTTTTTTTCTTCCAGTTTTTATCATATAGTCAAATAAACGATTACTAGTACCTATTATTTTTTCATTAATTAAATTTATTACTGTATTTGTAAATTTAATATCATTTAAACGCATATCTTCAATTTCAATTGAAAATAAATCATGTTCATATTGTTTAAAATCTATTGTTTTTAAATCATCTAATGCACCTTTTGTATAAACTTTATCTATATAACTACGAATATTTATTAATTTTTTTTCATTTGTAAATAATCTTGCTATTGAAAATATTGTTACTAAAGTTATACGTTTTCCTATATTTATTATTGCTGAAAAAATTAATATAAATAAAATAATAGCATATATAATTGTATATTCAATAATTTTACTTGATTTTGAAATAACTGTAACGGGAACAGTTATTCCTGATGTTATTATTTGCATAGCTATATTCATTAATGTTATTAATGTATTTTTTACAACTACTTTTATAGGTTGTTTAATTGGAGCAATTGGAATAACATCCAATGCTTCATCAATTGGTTCCATAACTGAACCTTCTATTACTTCATTTTCAAATAACATATTTATAATTTTTTTACCAAAATTATATGTAGCTGTTGGTATTGTTATAAATTCATCTATTAACATTCTTATCCATGTATATATAATATTAAAAACTGATACACTTGTAAAGACAATTGTATTTACAGTCATATGTAGTGTATATAAAAAGGTATAATATTCTTTAAATATAATTATACTTAATAATAATGCTATTAATAATTTCATAATATATTCGCTAAAATTACTATTAATTTTTTCTTTATCATCTTTTATATAGTCATTAGTTTCCATATCATATATATCCAAAAGTTTAGTTTCAAAAAAATTATAATAGATAATTAAACCAATTATTATAAATCCTGAACCAATTAATATAATAGAACTATTATCTAACTTATTATCTAAAAAAAATCTAGATAATATTGTTAATACAAGTAATAACATACATGTAAAATTTACTAAATATCTAGTAATTTTATATTTAAAAATATTCATGATATAACTATCAGGATTAGAAATTGTATTTTTTACAATATTTACATCTTTAGTTATTTCATTTACTATAGTAGATGAAGTTGAAGCTATTCCTGATACTGTTTGACCCATAGTACTATTCTCAACATTTGATGCTATTTGTTGTAATTCTTGTTTTTTCCTATCAATAGCTATTTTTATACTATTACCATTTATATTTAAAAGATTGTTAAATATTATTTTTATATTGTTTTTTAATATTTTTAAATTGCTAAATATTGTTAAATTATTTATATCAAATTCTATATTTAGTTTAAAATCAAATGACATACCTAAATTTTGGATAGATATAGGAATTTGTCCCAAATTAGTTATATTTGGATTTAAACCACTATATTTATCTAAATCTTCTTGAGAAACACCTTGTATTAATTCAATATTAGAAGGTAAATTCGGATTATCTGGATCAATTGATTCTCCTAATACGTGATATATATCTGAATCTGATAATTCTGAATTTTGTTCTTTAATATCATAAATTAAACTATTAATTTCTGTTTGAGTTTCTGATATTGTATTAGATGTTTCTATTAAATCATCATTTCCTATACCTGCTTCTGCTAATGTAATATCTTCTTCTGATTGATGTTCTTTTGTTTCTTGTTCTTGTTGTTGTGGTTGTTCTTGTCCTTGTTGTTCTTGATATGACTTATATAAGGATAATTCATCTGATGATGCTTCATTAATATTCATATTACTAAGTATTCCATCCATTATACATTTTATTATTTATTATTTTCGTTTTTATTACTTTTATTAATAATCTTAAATATTTTTATATTTATTTTTTTATGTAAAAATATTTAAATTAAAAAAATAATTTACAAGAAATATATAATATATAATATATATTATGATTACTTTATATTTCTTATAAGTTTAACATTATTTGATTGTCTAACTATTCCTATTTTTTTTCGTTCTTTCATATTAACTTCATCTCCTATACATTGTGTCTTAAATCTTTTTCCAATTTTACCTTTGTATTTCTTTTCTACCATTTTCTCAAAATTATATATTAATTTATAATAAAATTGACGCAATTCCATATTTTCATAATTATTCATTAAATATAAATATAATTGTCTAATTAATCCATCTTCTCCAATATATTTTATTTTATTTTTTTCACGATATAAAATACATTCATTATCAATTACATATAATTGAAATAAATAACTTATTTGTTTTTTATATTTTAAATTAAATATAATACTATTAAATCCAAATTTTAAATTCATATTATCAATTCCAACTAAATCATAATCATCATTTATATTTTTTATATAATGAATTAAATAATCTTTTAATTCATTTATATGTTGATTAATTTTTTCTTCAGTATCAATACTTATAAACATATCTAAATATTTGTCACAATCATAATTAAATAAGGTTTTGTTATTTAAATTTTTTTCTATTTTTTTATCAAATATATTTTGTTTATTTTCATCTATCATATATTTTAAATAAGCATTTATACCACCAACAATAATTTCTTTATTTTTACAATAATTAATAACTTCTTTACGTATATTTATAATATCTTTATTGTCATTGATATTTAAAGAAATTTTATTTTTTAAAAATTGATTTACTTTAGGATTTAAAAATAAATCATTAAAATAAGTTTTATTAAACATATGTAATCGTTTATACAATTTAACCCATCTAAAATATGACCCTTCTTTACCTAATTCTTGATAAAATGCCATCTTTAAATATATAGGATTTATTACAAATTTTTTAGTTAAATTCTTATTAATTTTCTTTTTTTCTTCATTATATATATATAAATGAATATTATAAATATCAGAACTTATAAATGATATATCAAAGACACCTTTGTAATTAACAAATAATTTTAATGTTCCAGGATTATGACCTTGTTGTAATGATACTATATTATCAATTTCTAATTTTTCAATAAGTTTTCCTAATTCTTCTGCTTTTTTAAGATGCTTTTTATTAGTATTATTACGTAAAGTATATGGTATATATACATCATAATCGGGTAATTCATATTCATCATAAATTTTATGCGAACTTGGTAATAATTCATTTAATGCAAATCCTCCATATATTACTAATTGTTGGTTTATAATTAAATCTTCTATTTTTTTAAAAATGTTCTTATATTCATCTAATTCTTGTATTTGTTCATCTAATTCTTTTTGTTTAACTAATTCTTCTAAATTTAACAAATTTTTTTCTAAATTACTATTCATTATTAGTTAAGAAATAAATAGTTATTATATATTATAAAAAAATTAATATTATATTATACTTTTTAATATATAAATATTTTAGATTATTAAAATTATTTTTTTAATATCTTAATTATTAATAAATAATAAATAATAAATAATAAATAATTAAATATTATATTAAAATTATATATAAATTTATATATAATATATAAAAAATGGCACTCTTAAATGATTTTTCTACTTTCGCTACATTAGATGAACAATTACACTACGAACAACCAGGTGCTCACGCTATCAATAATGAAACTATTCCTCATATGACATCACCATCAATGAATAATGAAAATGCTACACAGCAAACAGTATCAATTCAACATTTATCTGAAGCAAATTCACAAGCAACACAACGTGACCAACCATCAAATATTATGCAAAATAGAACAAATGGCGGCGGTGCTCCTAAACCAAATCATAAACCACGGCCTGTAGCAAATCATGGTGGTAATGTAAAAGAACATTTTGAACCAAATAATACAGAAACACTTAATCTTGCAAAACTTGAGGAATTAAATAAACAATTACAATATCTCAATGATCTTAATGAAAAAAACGTAAAGTCATCTCAATCATTTATTGATATGTATCTTAATAAGAAAAAAGACATATCAAAATTTTTCTCATTTGCTCTTATTATGGTATTAGCACTTGCAATCAATAAATTAATGGAAGATTTCTATATTGATGACTATATTGCAGACCTTGATACATCATTTAATAATAAACTTATGTTACGTTTAGCTTATCCATTAGGTATATTATTACTTTTATGGACTCTTAAAGTTTATGCATAATTGATTTTTATATATTAATAAATTTATAAATAAATATAAAAAATAAAATTAAAAAAGATTAATATAATATATAATATTTATTTTTATTTTTATTTTTATTTTTATTTTTACATAAATGTAAAACGGCGTCTTATGTTTTGAATATCACTTAATGTATTCTTATTTTCTTTTTCCTGATTATTTTTAGGAGATTTACCTTCTACCTCTACATCTACCTCTCCTTTAGGTTCAATTTTAGTTTCCTTTGTATCCATTTTTTCCTCTTTATTTTGACTTTCATTTTTAGTTTTTTCTTCAACTATTTCCGAAGCAGGAAATGACCCATAAATTCTTTCATGCATTATATTATTTAATGGTTTTATATCCTTTTCAATTGATTGTAATAATAATGTTCCTTGTTTTGCTAATCTTTCTTGTAATTGTGATATTTCAACTTTTTGAGATTTATTTTCTTCTTCTAATTTATTAACTTTATCTTCCAAATTTTTATTACTATTTTCTAAAAATTCTACTTGATTTGTTATTTTTTTTACTAAATTTAATATTTTTTTTTGTTCATTTATTACTTTTGTTAAATTTGTTAGTTGAGTTAAATTTTTTCCAGTTGCCATTATTTAATATTTATTATTTAATTCTACTTTTTATTTTATTTTTATTTATTATTTATAATTAATATAATATTTAAATAAATTTAATAAATTTAATAAAATTAATAAAATTAAAATTTTATTTTATTAATTTTATTGCTTAAATAATACATAATAATGGATTTTTCATTTTTAAATTGGTTTCTACCTATTATTGAAAATAAAAATGAATTTGAAAATAAATGTAAATTATATATACAAAATATATTAATCATTCATGATAAAAATACAAAAAATATTAATAAAAAAGATCTTATCAATAAAATAAGTTACACATATCATAAATTACCAGAATCTTTAATTATATATTTAAAATCACTATTAGATAAATCTGATATATTAGAATTATCTGATATAAATTTTATTTTATTCTTATTTAATACATTTCAAATTAGTTGCGATAATATTATAAATTATCATAATTATAAAAAAAATATTCTAGATAGTGAAACTGATGATGATATGACATATAATATTGATTTAGATTCATTAAATACATTGGCAGATAGTTACAAAGGTAGTTCAAATCAAAATAAATTAGTTATATCAACAACTAGATGTAATGAAATTTCACAAAATAAAAAATATAATCAATTCGAAAATTTAGTTTGTTCTATCAATAAAAGTCAAGGTGGAAAAGATATTATTAATGAAATTATTATGTTTCTTAAACCATTTCTTGATAAATATAATTTAAATGAAACTAAATTATATAATAATTATATAGATGTTAAATTTAGACAAACTTCATCTTTATTTTATATCATTTTAGGTAGTATTGTTATTGCAATTATTATATTCTTTATATATCATTTATTTAAACGTGACTTTAGTATGCTTGGTAAATATTTCATTATATTCCTCGGTAAATACACAATTTTTGCTATTGAATTACTTTTCATACTTATATCAATCTATTTTATAATATATATTGATAGTGAAATGCCTCCCATTTATAAAGAACATTTCAATAATAAATATTATATGTATATGTTATATTTATTATTACTTCTTAATTTTGGTTATATTATGAAAAATAATACACAATCACCAAATCATCTTTTAGTTCTTTATACTGTTATAGCTATACATATATTATTATATATTATTGAATTCTTATTTATGATAATTTACAAAAATTATTATATTGAAAAATATACTAATAACTATTATAATACTATACAATCATTCAATATTCAAGTTATTATGATATTAACTATATTTTTTATAGTTTTCATTTCTATGAATAAAAATTATATTTCAAATGATAATAATAATGGTAATGGTAATGGTAATGGTAATGGTAATGGTAATGGTAATGGTAATGGTAATGGTAATGGTAATGGTAATGGTAATGGTAATGGTAATGGTAATGCTAATGGTAATGGTAATGGTAATGGTAATGGTAATGGTAATAATAATACTGATTATAGATTAATTATATTTTCAACATCTGTCATATTATTCTTAGGAAGTTTGATAAATTTAATATATATGAGTATCACAAAAGATAAATTTTTAATTAGAAATACAGAAGAAATATATAATAAATATATTTTAAATTCAGTTCAATTACTTATTATAAGTGCATTAATTATAATTATTATTTGGAAATCAGGATTTACTTTTTGGGAATATATTTATAGGTTAATAACTGCATATAATATAATGTAAATCATATAAAACATCTTTATATGAAACATTTATTGAATTAAAAAATAAATTAATAATACAATAATAAATATAAATTAAATATAAATAAAAATTAAAAAAATATTTACATATAATAATAAAAATTAAATTATAATCTTTTATTTAATTAATAAATATTTTACATATTAATATTTAATTATAATAAATATTTAAAATGATTTCAAACTTAAATTTATTTAGTATTGTTATAGCCCTTTTTTTACTAATTATTGTTATCAATATTTTAGGAGGTTCTGTATTCTTTTATGATTCCATTAACAATATACAAAATAAAGATGTTCCAAAAAATGTTGAAGCTTTTGTTTCTGATGAATCTGTATATAATATTATAAATAAAATTACTAAAAATGTTAATTTAATTAATAATGCAAATAAGATAAATAAGAATGAAAATGTAGAAAAATTTAGTATTAATCCTGTTTCAAAAAGTAAAGAATCATTCCAAAATATGAATGAATTTGAACCAATGAATGCTAAAAAAAATGATTCAAATATACAATCAAATTTAATTAATATATGCAATAAAACTCAAAATGATTTTCATTCATTATTAGAAGACTCACCTTAATTAATGATAAGTTAAATTAAATTTCATTTGTTGTTTTTTTAATTTATTTACATAATAATTATTATGTTCTAATAATTCCTTTTTTATTATTTTATGTTTCTTACTTTGTTCATTAACATTAATTGTTGAAGAATCACAGATAAAAAGTTCTGTTTCTAATTTAGTATAATAACCATCTTTTAAGTGTCCTTTTGTATCAAATATATTTTGATGTTTCCTACAAAATATACAATTTACATCATTTAAATTATATTTTCTTGCCATACATTGACTAATAAATTTACCTTTTGATGTATATTTTTCCACATAAGCATGACAATTGATTGTATTTATAGCAATTTTAGGCATATTTATATAAATATGCTTTCGATAGGTATATGTTTATATTATATAATTAGGCATTTTTTTTATAAGAAATTATTGATATAAAATTTATATAAAAATAATATACAAATTAATAATATAAGTTAATAATATAAGTTAATAATATATAATATATAATATATAATTAATTATTATATAAAATTTATATAAATTTTATATTTAAATATCATCAGCTTCAATATAATATATAATTAATAATGGCTAATATTGAAGATATTGATTTTTTAAAAAAAAATTCTGAAATTAATTATAAAAATTTATTAATATCAAGTTCTTATAGAACATTAGATATATATCCATATCCATCTTATTATAGTGTTAATTTAGAATATCCCATATATAATGTTATTAATATTAAAATAGATCAAGCATTTGTTCCTAATGCAGTAACTACTTTTCATCCATATAATAATAAATTTGTATTCAAATGTGGTTTTATGTGCGGAAAAAGAGATAGATTGAAACACACACTTACATTAATGATTAAAGATTATAATATTGTTGATATGGTTGGAAATGTAGGGTCTGGTAATTATAATTTGTTTTCATTATTAAATGATTATGATATATTTCCTAGTACATTCTTATTTAGTGATAAATTTAATACTGATTTAAACTTTTTACAATTTTATTCAGGAATGCCTTTTATTTTAGATATGGAAACTTCTACATCACGACGTTCTTTCGGTTTTAATGAATATACAGAAAATATATTTGATTTAGATATTTATCCTAATAAAGTAACTCATGGTCTATATAAACAAGATAATAAATTATCTAAAAGAATTTTTGTATCATATCCTACAAATAATTTTAATACATCAACATACCTATTTTCTACATCTACAAAAGCAGATAGTTATACAAAAATTACAGATACAGGTTATGATAGTATTGATGCAGTTGTTAGTACAGATTCAAAAGGTGTTATGACAGATGGAGTTGCAACAGAAACATTTACATTACAAAATACTGGTGAAATTAACATTTATTCAAATAATGATGGATTAACACTCACAGAAACAACTGGTACATATTCTTTAACAAATGGTTCAACCGTATATCAAACTATAACTTTAGCATCCGCATATGAACTTCCAGATGGAAATAATTTAAATACATCAATAAATACTTTTACATTAACTAAAATATTAACAGAAATTCGTGCGTTATTAAATAGTCATATTACTATTAGTAATGGAGATGTTACGTGGGAATTATATGAATGTACAGATACATCTTTAAGTGTTGATGGTTCTATTTATATAACAGAAGATTCTTCAACACCATTTGATAAACATACATCAAATGGTTTATTAACTGGCATTTTTCGTTTATCTATGACTTCTAGTTCATATTCTAATCCATCAGATTTTAATGATATCAATACTACATTAACAGGTATTGTGTCAGGTGCGACATTAGTAGTTGGTTATTTAGTAATTATAAATCATGGTAATTCTTATTATATTACTGAAATAGATAATACAAGCACTACACCTCTACTAACTTTATCAAATATTGTTGATAATACTTATTTAACATATACCGTAAATGAATTCATTACAACAATTACGGATTTAACAATTTGTAGTACAAGTAATTCATATATATATTCATTAACTTATGGTTCTATGGTTGTTAATGATGCAAATGGAACTACAAGAACACCTACATCTTCTCCAGCTGGTACATCTCCTTATTATTTAGTTACTAATAAAGATATATATGATGGTTCAGTTTTATTAGATAATAATCCTACAGAATATATTGGAAAAATATTTTGGAATGCAAATGTTACAAGTTCAACATCTCCAACTTTAGCAACTAAAGAAAATGCATATAAATCTATGAAATTTTTATGTCTGGCTATTACAAATAATTCAGGTTCTACTATTATATTAGATACTGTATCCGCTTCTGGAACTCCAGGTTCAAATACTAATTATATTTATTCATCATTTTTACGTGAAGATGATGTATTGCGACTATCATATAAAGCACAAATATATAGAATGGCAGATGATTATAAATTATTACCACAATTACATTATGAAAAACATATGATTATATCACCTAACGTTGCTTCATTAGTTGGTTCTAAATATATTAAATTAAGATGTGAAGAAATTGAAAATTTAGTTGATAGTACTAACTTTGCGTCAGGTAAATTTTCACCTGGTATTGCTTTGTTTAATACTGTTGCTATTTCTAAAATTTATAATAATGTCGCTACTAATTTCCATTCAATTAATTATAAAAATTTTCATCCAATTGGAAAACTTACACGTTTAACATTTATATTTGAAGATGAATGGGGTAATATTGTAGATTTTAAAGGTTTGGAACATCATTTTACTATGTTAGTAACATATTTATCTCCATTACAAAAAAATAATTTTACTAGGTCAATATTAAATCCTAATTATGATGGTAATTTTATTGAATATTTAAGATATAAAGAAGAACGTGAAGAAAAACTTAATGAAATTAATCTACAAAATCCACAAAAATTCCTTAATAAAGAAATTGCATTAATGAAAGAATTTGAAGATGATTTTAATCAATTTCTTGAAAAATCACAAAATGATAATAATTATTTTAATGATAAATCTCTAAATTATACAAATGAAATCATACATAAAGATAACATAGGTGATAAAAATAATCATTATTATAAAAATGAAGATGATTATGAAAATGATTATGAAAATGATTATGAAAATGATTATGAAAATGATTATGAAAATGAAGATGATTATGAAGATGAAGATGAAACAGATTCAAATGAAGAATAATCAAATAATTAATTAAAAATATTTTTTAATTTAAAAATAAATATATATATTTAATTAATATTTTTATTTAATATTTATTACAAAAATACATAAAGGTCTAGAATTATTAGAATGACAACACAAAATAAAACACTTTTTTTATCATATAACCCATTAACAAATTATTATGAAAGTTATATTACAACACAATTTTTAAATTTTTTTCAAAAAACAGAAACACATATTGACTTATTTTATTTAAATTATTTTGATATATTTTTCTCAAAACATCCATTTTTAGATTCAAATATTAATATAATTGATGATGAAATTTATATTAATAATGATATAAAACAAAAAATTAAAAATGTAAAATCAAATTTTATTAATTATATCAATAATCTTAGAAATGTATTGGGAGATATTAATAATAATATTTATAATAAAATTATTATATTTGGCTCATTAAGTGAATATAATATTTTATTGTCATTATGTAATACAAATAAAATTAATTTATATAACAAAAATATAATATCATTTATTAATTTTCAATTTAAAAATGAAAATATAAATTTAATAAAATCAATTAATGAAATATCATCACATATTATTGTATCTAATGAATATTTTGCACAAGATTATAAGAAAATTATTACAAAACCTATTTCTATATATTATGGTTTTATTCCTAATATATTAAATACACAATTCAAGAATGTAATTAAAAAAGAAAATGATATATTTAATAATTTCTTAAATAAAGATGATATATTAATTGCTAATTTATATTTACCAAACAAATATTCCAATACTGATGTTTTAATCGCATCATTTCAAAAATTACTTTTCACTTTATACACAAATAAAAAATTTGATTTATTAGTTAAAACTAAATTAATTTTAGTAAATTCTAATAATATATTTGATATACAACAAATTATCAATAATAATATTAATGAATTTAAATATAATGAAAAAATAGATGAGAAATATTTATTATATTTTACAAACAATATAAAAATTATACAAGTATTTCACTCTATTGAATACGACAAACTTCTTCAATTATATAATTCTATTCACATACATATTAATGTTAATTCATATTCTAATCATAATGAAATAGAATTATATATGGAATTATTAGATAAATATTATATATATCCGAATATTAGCTCTAGTAAAAATTTTAAATATCTTAATTCACCATATAAAATTAATGATTATGTTGATATATATAATACATATGATAAAACAAATCAACAAGGAGGATTATCATATGTATATAATATTGATAATATATATGATATATTACATAATGTATATAATTCTTATTTAAATAATAATATTCCACAATATAATGTTATTAATAAGAATAATTTTAAGCAATTTATTTCTAAATATAATAATGATTATGAATTACAATTCTTATGTGATGAATGTAATATTGATATATGTAATAAAATTGACCTTAAAAATGCTATAAAAATTAAAAATCTATATATAGAGAAACAAGATAATAATAACTTAGAAAATACTATTATTAATGATAATTTAGATTCAACTAATATTTGTACTTCACATATGCATATTACTCATTGTTCTACACTTAATAATGATAATGAAAAGATGATTGATGTTTCTCAAATTAATGATGAATCTGTTGAAAAAAATAAAGAATTATTAAATAAAATTTTAGAATATGAAGAAATGATTAATAAATTAAAATCACAAATACAACTATAACTACACCCCATGTAATTCTTGTAAAATATTTTTCATTTCATTATTTAAATTTTCTATTACCTTTTGTTTTCTCTTTACTTCATAATATGATAATTTCTTTTTATTCAATAATATATTATCTATATATTTAATATTTAATATATCATTTATTTCTTCTATATTATTTGTAATATTTACCATTGGATAAGTATGTAATAGTAAATTTTTGATATTAAAACTATTACGAAATTCATCAATCGTTTTTGTTCCGCCAAACATTATTAAACTTTGACGAGGTGGTGCCAATTTTAATGTTTTATTTCCTAATTTTTTATTTAATAAATGAATTAAACTATATATATCCCATTTGTTATAATTTATTTCACTACTATAAAAATTATATGCTGTGACACATTCAATAGAACAAAAATTTCCAAATGTATAAAAAATATTATTGATATATTTTATCGGCATTCCAATACCTTTATTATTAAATATATGACAACACCAATAACAACATGTGTTCATATTATAATATGTATCATTATCATTATTTATATCTTTAAATAAATTTTCTGACATATTTTCAACTTTTTCAGGTACTGATATAAATTCATCTTGTGAAAAATTATAGCCTTCCAATAATTCTCTATCTATTTCATCATCATTATTATATTTATTAATCTTCAAATGTATAATATTATTTTGATTATCGATTTCTTTATCATTTATAATTTTTTCATTATTTATATCATTTGTATTTATACCATTTATTATTACATTTTTTTTTTGTTCGTATCTTGGACGACGTCCTCGCTTTTTTTTTCCATTTGTTATTTCAGGCGTTTCCATACTTATTTGTATTTTATCCATTATTGTGATTTCTTTAAATACTATTTTTATATATTATATAAAATTTACTAAAAATTATATTATATTTATATGTTTGACTTATTTTTATACTTATTTATTTTAATCTTTGTTTTGGTTTATCTTGTTTTTTTTGGTGATTTCTTATTTTTTTTGCAACTACCACGACCACCTAATGTACCTGTAAAATTTTCTGGAATTCCATTACGAGCTATATGACTTTCTGTTACCGATGTTTCGTGATGTTCTGAACCTCCTTTCTTTTGGGTTTTTGCTTTTGCTTTTGCTTTTGCTTTTGATTTTAGTTTTGGTTTATCTTGTTTTTTAGCTTTTGGTTTTTCTTTATGTTTCATTCCACCTACTAATTGTGGTTGGAAATTTGATGGTATTTCTGCTCTAGCTATATCTGCTTCTGTTATAGATGTTATATGAGAACCTGCTCCTGACATTGATTCTTGTGGTGCTCCATAATATTGAAGTGGCATTACTGTATGTCCTACTGCTCCTGAACCACCTTTATACATTTTGTTTATATCTGGCAGTTGTGATGCTCTTGGGTTTTGAGATGCTCTTGGGTTTTGAGATGCTCTTGGGTTTTGAGATGCTATTGGTTGAGATGCTCTTGGGTTTTGAGATGCTATTGGTTGAGATGCTCTTGGGTTTTGAGATGCTATTGGTTGAGATGCTTTTTGTTGAGATGCTCTTGGGTTTTGAGATGCTATTGGTTGAGATGCTCTTGGGTTTTGAGATGCTATTGGTTGAGATGCTTTTTGTTTAGAACTTGTTTTTCGTTTAAATGAATTTCTAAATTCAGACATTTTAGGCATTTTAGGCATTTCAGGCCTTTTAGGCATTGCAAACATTTTAGGGAATTTAAATACACCTCCTTCTTGGTTTCCCCAATTTTGCATATCTGCTCCTAATGTTCCGGGTGCTACATATGTAAATTGATATGAAGAATTTGGATCACGACCACCTTTTTGCTGACATCCACACCCTCCAGTCATTTGACATCCATAACCTCCTTTTGTTTTTTTATTATGATGATATAGCATTGTATTGGAGTAATAATCTTTTTATAAATATTAAATAATATATTTTATTTTAATTATTACAAATAATTTTTTTATTATTTATTAAAAATTTTCTATATAAACTTTTTTATTTGTAATTAATAATAAAAAGTTAATTAATAAATTATATAATATAAAAAATTATATATTAAGATTAAGATTAAGATTAATATTAATATTAATATTATGACTAATTTTAGTACAGATACATATACAAATATAGAACAATATGCTATTAGAGGTTTATCTCAATCAACTCCACTTTCTCAATTATATTATTCCGATTTAAATCGTAATGCGTTACAAGAAGGTATGAAAAATTTAGTATATGCACGAAAAAAAGTTGTAATTGGTAAGCAATCAGATATTGAATTAATTCAAGTTATGCGTTCCATATATAATAAAAATGCTAATCAATATCCCCAAGATTTAGTTAAAGAAACTAAACGATTAAATGTTATGGTTCTTGATTATTGTGTTAATAATATTATTAAAGAAATAGATATTTATAATAAATATACTTATGATATTACTCATATAGCACAACCAATCAATTTTGGTACATCTACATCTGTTAGAGGCAATGGAGAATTAGGTATTCAATATCAAGATTTAATTTAATGTCATATATGTATATATAAAATTTATTTTTATTTTCATTTTACTTTTTATTATTTTAGTAAAGATTTTTATATTTTTAATATAATAATTATAATAAATAATAATTAATATATAAATATATATAATTAAAAATGGCATTAACTATTGGAGTTAAACTAGTAATATCTATAATATTTTTTATATTAATATTATCAATTTTAGGTTATCTTTTAATTTATTCAAGAGAAACAGGTGTTTCAGATTATAAAGCTTCTTTAGCAAGCAGTTTTATACTTGTTTTAATTGCTGTTATTATGATGATATTTACATTAATAAATTTATCTGATACGAATGTTAAATCTAAATCTGCTATCTTTGTTAATACTTGTCCTGATTATTACTATAAAGATAAGGTTAAAAATGCTGAGGAAAAATTTGAAATAGTATGTAAGCCATTTATATTTGAAGGTTCTGATAATGAATTCTTATATGTAATTAAAGAATTACAACCTATTGCTAAAAGTTATGAAACTATTGAAAATGATAATAATAATTATAATAATAATATTGATAATAATCCATTTTATGAGATAATTGATATTAATGATAGTAGTATTTCTCCTCCTCCTAACAAATATGTTAAAGTATTAAATTATAATGATATAAATAAAAAAATAAATATTCACGAATTAAATAAAGTTGCTGATAAAGTTTCCGATTATGATGTTTATAATAAAGCATTATGTGCTTGTGGATTAAATTTACCTTGGAATGAAGTGCAACATACTTGTGGTAAAATGAATTTTAATCGTGATGATGATAATAAAGCATGTATGGTATTAAGTACTGAATTACATTCATTAAAAGATGTAAATAATCAATTACAAAATATATCTGGATTTGATTTTAGAAATTATTATGATAATTTAGATAAAGCAGATACTGCTAAAGTTAATAATAAACATTTTGTTGACCTTAAATCTATTCAAGTAAATTTAACATCATAAAAAAAGAATTTTTATTTATTATTTTTACTATATAATAATATTTAATTAGTATTATTTGTATTATTATTTGTATTATTATTTGCATTATTATTTGTATTATTATTTGTATTATTATTTGTATTATTATTTGTATTATTATTTGTATTATTATTTGTATTATTTGTATTATTATTTGTATTATTATTTGTATTATTATTTGTATTAGTAGTATTATTAGTATTATTTGATGTATTTGTTAAATTAATAAAATAATTAGAAAAATTTTCTGGTATTTCTATATTAGGTTGTGCAAAATTAAATTCAATTTGTATTGTTTCTGGATGAGATAATAATGGTTGTAATTCTTCATTTGTAGTTTCAATATCATTTTCTTCATTCACATTTAAGTCATTTTCATTTGTTGTTTGATTATTATTAGAAGATACATATAATTCAGCTTTACAACATGGACAATTAGAATTACGAGAAAACCATTCATATATACATTTTTCACAAAATATATGTTCGCATTTTATCAATTGTTTTAATGGCTTATTTGCAGATATTAAATCATCATTATTTTCAAAACATATAGCACATTGATTTTGCAATTGTTGTTGTGTTAATTGTTCTTTATATATTAAAGTTTTTGTAATATTTGTCCATTCTGACCGTGGTATTGGTGTTAATTGTTCATCTTCAATTGTTTCATTTAATCTATTTATAAAATTAGTTAATATATTTTGTGTATATGTTGAAAAGATATTCCCTAATCGTGTTTGTCGATTTTGTCGATTTTGTCTTTGTAAAATATCAGAATTACTATCATCATTTAATAATCTTGTTCTTGTATTATAAGGATTTATATATATATCATTTGAATATTGTTCATAATATTTATTCTTTATAATTTGACATTCTTCCAAATGTTTATGATATAAATTAATATTAACTTTTCTATTACATATTTCACAATGAATACTATTTAACAAAAAATTATTTACTTGAATATTTTGAAAATAATTTCCTAATTGATCTATATTTAAATTAGATATTCCATTTTGATATAATCTATTATTTATATTATATAAAGAATTTTCATTAAATGAAGATGATATATTTTGTAGATTCATATTATCATAACCTATATTTAAATTATATAATTGCGGTGATGAATTAATATTATAACCATTAATATTTATAGAATTATTAGATTGTATATTTGATGTTAAATTTATAAAAGAATTATTCATTATTATAACTATTTATATTTTTATAATTTTATATTTATTATTATATTTTAATTTTATATATTATTATTTGTTTAATAAATAGTATTTAAAGAATTTAAAATTTTTTTTTTATTACTATATAAAGATAAAATTACTATATATTAGTAGATAAGATTGTATTAAATATTTACAAATTATTATAAAATATTTTTTTAAAATGTTATCTTCAAATGAAAATACTATTATTCACGAATATATTAATTTTTATAAAAAATATAGAGAAATATATGGAGAAAATATAGTTATTTTACTTGAAGTTGGAAGTTTTTATGAAATTTATAGTCATATGTCTGAACCAAGTAAAGATTTTTTTGATATTTATCACATAGCTAACTTACTTAATCTTACAGTTTCACGGAAAAATAATAAAGGTGAAAAAAGAAATGAATCTATTTCAGTTTCTAATCATTATATGTGTGGATTTCCAAATTATAATGTTAATAAATATATAAATATGTTAGTGAATTCAAATTATATTGTGGTTGTTATTAATCAAAGAGATTCTGAAAATCCAATTGATAAGAAAAAAGAACATTATGTTTCTGAAATTGTTAGCCCTTCTACATATTATAATGATGATATACTTTCTAATGGTGGAAGTGGTTGTAATAATATATCTAATAATGGTTCAAACGAATTAATGACAATTTATATTCAAGAAAATAAAGATAGAAAAACAGGTCATATATCTTTATTTTGTCATATAGCTATGTGTGATATTTATACAGGAAATATTAAATTATTTGAAATTATTAACAATAATATTGAAATAACATTTGAAGAACTTAATAGGTTATTTTATTATAAACCTAAAGAAGTTGTTATGTTTGGAGATATTAAAAATATTAACATAGATAAACAATTACAAGTTATTTCTTCACAAAATTTTCTATTTCTAAATAGAATAGGATGTTATAATAAAGAAATATTAAAACTATCTTATCAAAATGAAATTATTAAAAAAGTTTATGGAATTAATAAAATTAAATTACTTAATCCAATTGACTATATACAATTGGGAAATCGTCCAGATTTTGTTGTAAGTGTTTGTTATCTTTTTGCATTTATATACGAACATAATGAAAAATTAATTTACAATCTAAATTTACCAGTTATTATTGAAGATTTTACAGATGTTAATAGAAAACATATGATACTAACAAATAACTCAATTAAAGATTTAAATATTATTTCTGATAATCCAAATGAATTATGTATAAATAAATTATTAAATAAATGTCAAACTTCTATTGGAAAGCGTTTTTTTAATTTTATGCTTAAAAATCCTCTAATTTCACAAGAAATACTTGAAATATATTATCATTTAACAGAATTATTTCAAAAAAGTGAAATTATCAATAAAAATTGTAATTATCTTAAAAAAATAAATGATATTGAAAAATTAGTTAGAAAAATGAAACAATATAAGTTAAATCCATTTGAATTATTTAATATTAAAAATTCCATTAAACATTTTTATGACTTAATAATATATATACATATGGAATATAAAGATTTGGATTTAATATATAAAATCATCAATGAAAATATTGATGATTTTAATATTTTTAATCAATCTATGAAATTTCTGGAATTTTATAATGCGACATTTAATGAATCAGCATTATCTAAATATTCTATTCACAATATTACTGAAAATATTTTTGCTGAAAATTATAATAAAGAAATAACTAATTTACAATTTAAAATAAATAAAATAGAAAAATATTATAATGACTTATGTAATGATTTAAATAAATTTATGAATGAAGAAATGGTAGCAAATAAGAATAAATCTAAAACTACTATAAAAAAGAACACAGGACATAAAGAAGTAAAATTTGAACAATATTTTAAAATTGAAATTAATAGTAAACTTGATAATTTAAATAGAGTTGAAATTAAAAATCAAAAAGAATTTGATAAATATAATGATATTGAATATTATTATATTTATACTACTAAAACACGATTTGATAAATTTAAAACATTATTTAAAGAAAGTGATAGCAAATTAAAACAAAAACTTATTGGAGAATATAATTTTCAAATTCTTAAAACAGAACCAGTTACCAATTCAGCAAATTCTACACATATTAAACTTATATTTTCTCAAACTAACAATTTAGGATTACTTCTTAATCAATATAAACAACAAATTCATGAATTAATATATAATGAATATAATAAAATTATATTTGAAATTATGGATGAATATAGTAGATTTTTTGATATATCAATTAAATTTATTGGAATAATTGATTATATTACTAATAATGCTTATAATGCAAACAAATATAATTATATTAAACCAGTAATTAATTGTGAAAAACGTAATGAATCAGAACCATCATATCTTAAAATTAAAGGGTTAAGACATCCTATTATAGAACAAATTAATAATAATACTGAATATATTCCTAATGATATAGAAATTGGTACTAAGAATTCTTATACTTCTTATTTACTTTATGGTGTAAATACTATTGGTAAATCATCTTTACTTAAATCTGTAGGTATTAGTATTGTAATGGCAAGTGCTGGTATGTTTGCTTCAGCTTCTTTTTTTGAATTTAAACCATTCCATCATATATTTAGTCATATTAATAAAAGTGATGATATTTGGAAAAATTTATCATTATTTTCATCAGATATGTTGTCTATTAAATCTTTCTTAAATATGATGTCTAATAAATCATTAATTTTAAGTGATGAACTTATGAATTCAAGTGAAACTGAAAGTTCAATTAGTATATTAGGTGCTACAATTAATAAATTAGTTTCTAATAATGTATGTCATATTTTTACTACACATTTTCACGAATTAAGAAAATTATCATTAATTCGTCAATTACATAATGATGGCAAATTAAGATTATGTTATTTACATGTACAATATAATGGATATAATAATGAATGTAATAATTTTATATTTGATAGAAAATTAAGAGATATTGATGATGAACATCTTGATTTATATGGTCTTGAAATTGCTAAAGGTCTTAATTTACCATCAGGTTTCTTATTGGATGCTAATAAAATTCGTCAAGAAGTTTTAGAAATTAATTCTGATATTATATGTACAAAAAAATCCAAATATAATTCTATGATCTATATTGATAAATGCGGAATTTGCGGTACTAATAAAAATTTAGAAGTACATCATATATTATTCCAACAAAATGCTGTTGAAAAGGGGTTTATTAAAAGTGATGTTGTAGAAAGTGGTAATAATGGAATTCATAAAAATCGTGCTTTTAATTTAATTCCTATATGTCAAAAATGTCATGATGATATTCATAATGGAATAAAAAAAATTACCGGTTTTACACAGAGTATTAATGGGTTAATATTACAATAAAATAGTTAAAATTTAAAAAAAATTTTTTTCTGTGCATGTTCTCTGTATTTCTTTCATTTCCATATTTATATATAACATTGTGTTATTTTATATTTGATATTTTTTATATAATTAATGGTTATTAACTGTGCAATAAAATATTTGAAAAAAATTTTCAATTTATCCTGAGAGTGTCACTGTGCATAACTTCCCAGCTCGCCCACTATACTGGCGTCTGGAACCACCCGACCACCTTCCTCAACCACGAAAACAACTCCGTGCGCCTGTGGTGGCATCCCCATTCCCTCTTGGACTCCTTGTACGTTTGCATCTTTGATAGAGGCGCCTCTGTTGGTAGCCTCAGGAGACCTAGTTCTGGATCTTCCGGATATCGAGGCAGGACAAACCCTTCTTCCAGATCAAAGGTCCCTTCCCTCTCTGGTAAACAGTATTTATTCCTCCTCATTTTCCAACTCTTTATTTTATCTGTTTTTTTTATATAAAAGGGGAAGGGCAAGGGAAAGGGGAATAAAGTTACAGTTTGTTCGTAAGAACAACACTTGTGCCAAAATGGCAACGGTAAATACATATACCATCTAAATTATCATTTTTTTTTAAGGTTAAAGAAAATATAAGTAATATTAACCTAATAAAATAAATATTATAAGATGAATCAAAATTTAATAAAATTTAAAAAAATTTTGTGATTGATGACTTCTTTGTAAGCGATTTTAGCCTACTAGAATTCTGTGCATGTATGTATAACGATTCTAGTGATCGTTGAAAACTACTAGGATCGCAAGAGCGGTCCGTAGTGTTTTTATATTGCATTCCTGGAGGCCCTCAACGACCTCCAGAACATCATCCAACGGATTGATCACGAACACGAGTCGCGTTCGTGAGCGTAACTCAAACATGTTGAGCAAGCACTTCTTCACTTTCTCTCTCGGTACTCTTAGAGGCCGGTTGAATTTTACTCCGTCTGTGAATCTCCTCATTCTTTCAGCACAGTTGATGGGCAGTCTTTGGCCCGATATCCACTGTGTGTAAAAAGAGTCTGCGACCCTCTGTGCTGCGTATGCTGTATCTTCACTGTACGGCACCTTGTAAAAGGTTACTTCAACCGTACGGGTTTCTGGGCCATACACCTCAGGATCGCACAGATCATTCTTTCTCATTGAATTTGCAGATTCTCTAACGATCCGGTGGTGGAGTTTCATTAGATTTGAACCCTTGTGCCAAAATGGCAACGGTACATACAACCAACATGGAAAAAAACATTTTTTTTCATACGCCTTATAAAAATTACATCATACTACATATATATAAAGGAGTTGGTGAATAATGACTATCAAAGCTTTCATTTATGTCATTTAAATGATATATAAAATGTTTATGAATTATAAAATTAGGGTTCAACTCAGTATTATAATTTTTAACAATATTTTCATTTATACTATTTATTTCTCCACATATCATACAAAAATCTTTATAATTCATATGATATTTATCTATTATTTGATTGTTTATTGTAAAATTTATATAATTACCTTGTATTTTAGTAAAATTTTTCTTAAATTGTAAATTATATATATATTCTAAAATATCATTGTAATATGTATCTAAAAATCTTAAAGATGTTTCAACTAATTCATACTTTGCGGAATCAATATTTATATAATGGTTATTAACTGTTGTCGTTAAGAGTATATAAAGATAATTCTACACCTATATAAATAATTATATAAAGAAATATAAATAAATATATATATTAGTAAATATTATATTAATTGGGAAATATAAGTAATATATATAATAATCATACTAATCTATGTTGGTTGTCCGCTAGCCATCTTCAAGGTAAGTAATAGTTATATGTAGTTAAGAAGTAGTTATAAATATCAATATTTATAACTATTTTAATTAACAATATAATTATACCTTCATAT
>Ga0181580_10000316_pt1 | contig 34988 bp, 67 predicted proteins | sample 071ome_23_FD_132413 | JGI IMG/M metagenome (GOLD analysis project Ga0181580, IMG submission 132413) | Coastal salt marsh microbial communities from the Groves Creek Marsh, Skidaway Island, Georgia - 071403BT metaG (megahit assembly) | ecosystem: Environmental > Aquatic > Marine > Intertidal... | reverse complement strand
GACTCTGCTGGGAACCTGCTGCAAGGCAACATAACTTCATCCGCTCCAACATCTTGGGTTGAGGTTCCTTCCTTCTGGTTCTCAGCGTCTACCTCTACGAATGTCCAAGATTCGACATCGTGGGACACCGTGAAGATTCGCATCTGGGCAAAAGATGGCGAAGGTTGGGGCGGCAACTACGGCACCGAAATTAAAGAAGTCGCTTTCAAGGCAAAACTTGACGGAAGCACCGAATGGACAGACCTAACTAACCTGCTCACTAACCCGTACTTCAATTCAATCAACAGCAATTCGCCTCCCGATGGCTGGTCATCTGACGCCTCTTGGGACACTTGTCAAGGCTTGACATCTTCAACATTATGTGGATTTGTGCGGAACACTTGGACTTGGGCAACGCCTGCTACCACTACTACGACAACTACTAGCACCACAACGACAACTGTCCCTCAGACCATTGGCCCTCCAATGAACCTGACCGGGGAAATTACCTCAGATGGCGTCTACCTTGACTGGGACGCACCAAACACTGGCAACGTGCAGCCAGAGCGTTACGCAATCTCATTCAGAATCCCACCCGACGCAGGCTGGGGTGTAGCAACCGGAAACGTCGGTGACGAAAACGCCTTAAACACCGAATACACGCTGCCATTCAGTCTCTTTGAAAGCACTGGTGGTCTCGGGGAAGAGTACGTCTTTGATGTTCGCGCCGATAACGACACTCTTGCGGTGTACTCCGGGTGGTCTACCCAAGTGACCTTGACGGTTGAGGAGCCAGCACTCCCAACCACCACGACAACTTCTACTACAACAACCACAACAACCACAACAACCACTTCGACGACAACAACGACGTTGCCGCCGACCACAACAACGGAGGCGCCGCCATCAACGACTACACCACCACCCCCAACCTCGACTTCCTCAACAACGACATCTACGACGTCTACCGTTCCCCCAACCACGAGTACGTCGACAACCTCTACGAGTACTACAACGACGACTACATCAACAACTACGAGCACACTTCCGCCGACGACCACGACGTCGACTGTGCCTCTACGTCCAACAACAACAGTTAGTACTACAACGGAGGTCATAGTTGCACCAACAACAACAATTCCCAGAACAACCACAACAACAACCACAACAAATCCGGTACGTCAACCAGAAATCGTCAGCCAAAATCAAGAAAAAATTGCGGAAGCCATCGCAATCACAACAAAAATCGAGGATGACGAACTTGCGGGTGAGGTGTTCACAATCATCGCTGAAGAAGAGGTGACTGTTGAGCAAATCGAAAAACTCGTAAATGACGACAATTTCGACACACTTGACGATGAGCAGATCGGTGTTATTGCTAATGCTCTTAACGACGAAGCAGACGAAGTGAAAGAGGTTTTCGAGGCCGAGGTAAACATTTTTTCTGGCGCAAGTGACGAATATGTCCCTTCTGGTTCTGCCGTCAGTGTTGCTGAAAGACGTATAATTGTTGCGGCGACTGCGGTTGTAATGGCGGCACCAATGCCGGCACCTAAGCCTGCCTCGCCGAGTTCTGGCGGAACTGGCGGAACGGCGCCTTCTGGTGGCGGGGGTTCATCAGATAGCGGCACCGGCAGAAAGCGCAAGAAATAGGGGTCCATATGGGGTTTTTCAGAAATATGCGCAATGAGATTCTTGCTTTATCTTGGACTCTCGGCGGCACCGGTCTTGTTCTAATCACATTGTCTGGCGACACGCTTAAATGGGGGCTTTGGATTAGTGGGGCATCTCTTGTCATGCATCTAATTGGGGCATTATTCTTCAAGACCGACGGCGATTAATGGGTTACAATGTAGGTGTAGCCAAGGCTTTAAGGAGCAATAATGGGTCGTCCATATATCGGTTGGGATGGTAACTCTGCTGGAAGGCGTGCAGGTACCGAAAAATTTCACAAACTCCTAAAGGAATACTTTGGTGGGGGTGTCTGGTGTAATGGCTCATGGGGTGTTCGCAAAATGAACAACCCACGGGTCAACGCTTGGTCGGTCCACGGAACGGGCCGCGCTTTCGACATTTCTTGGCGTGGAGGTAAATACGGCGGATACGGGAACTACGAACAGGCCGTCAAGGTTGTCGAGTTTCTCGCCGAAAATGCAGAGTTGTTCCAAATTATGGAACTACACGACTACTACCCCAAGCCCTATGGTCGCGGGTGGCGCTGTGACCGCGAGTCGTGGAGGGTCTATGACAAACCCACGATTGGTTCGGCTCCCGGCGGAGATTGGTTCCATGTGGAGGTGTCTCCCGCTGTTGCAGATAATGAACAGTTCTTCATTGACGCATTCGAGAGCATCAAAGGTTCGAAGCCTGCGCCGGCCGTTCCTGCTGCTCCTCCTGCTCCGAAAACCAGTCAGCCTTCAGTTGTTGACATTTCTGGTCTCGCCGGTTTGCAGTATCCCGGAGAGACGGTGAACCTTGGTGACAAAGGTGATCATGTCAAGTTGGTGCAGGGCGCGATTGGCGCCAAGCAGGACGGTGATTTCGGGCCGAAAACCAAGGCAGCAGTCATTGAATGGCAGAAAGCGCATCCTGAGTGTGGCCCTGCCGATGGTGTGGTTGGGCCCAAGACTTGGGGGGTCATGTTCCCAGCCGTCGATGACAAAAAGCCTGCTTATCCGGGTTCATCTCTGAAGAAGGGTTCGAAGGGTGACGCTGTTAAGGCTGTCCAGTCAAAGATTGGCGCCCACATCGACGGCGACTTTGGAGCAAAAACCGAGGCCTCTGTCAAGGATTGGCAGAAGAAAAATTCTGCTTGTTGCGGGCCAGCCGACGGTGTTGTCGGCCCCAAAACATGGAAATGCATGTTTGGGTGACCGACAATGATGGTCGAAATTGTTGTTTCATGCATCGGAGCGCTAAGTGCAGTAGCGGTTGCTCTCACCGAAAAGGGTCGCCGCGAGAACAAGCGTGACCACGGTGTTGTGGCAACGAAACTTGACATGATGGGGAAAAGTCTCGGAAAGTCAATTGATCGCGTTGAAGAGTCCGTTCATCGCGCTGAAGAGAAATTGGACAATCACATCAATGAGCATGCTAAAGGATCGTTTGACTAACGTCTTTCGAGCGTTGCTGGTCTGGGGGGACCGATATGAATCTCAAGTTTCTGCAAAACATTGGGCTGAGAATCATTGCAGTATTTGTGGCTTCTGCGCTAAGTGTGATTGGCGCTGGCGCGATTGCCGGAATCTCGATTATGCAGTCCATGGCAGTGGCCGGGCTTGCAGGTGTCGCCACTGTCGTTGAGGGTCTTGCTCGCGCATTCTTGAATGACGGGGAACTCGATGAAGACGAAGTGAATGCTGTGTTTAACGCTGCGCCTACAAAGAAGCCGGGGGCGAAGTGAAATTGGTACGCAGAAATTTCGCCAACATTTTTGGGGCTGCTCTAATCTTTATCGGGGGGTTGGGTCTACTCCCGTCTGCCCCTCGTAACATCGCTTTGGCTACAGGTAGCGGTGGTGGGCCAATCGTTCTTGACGGCATGGATCCAGCATGTCACGCGGTTTATGGCGAGGGAACAGAGAACTACATTTCAAAAGTTCTAAATAGTGTTTACTCGCAGTCGTTGATGCCCAGCAACAACGGAAAAATCGCCATTCTTGGTGTTGGTTCTTCGGTTGGCGGGTGCGGGAGCGACTGGGCTACTCAACTGCCTATCTTCCTTTCTTCTTTTGAGACTGCTCCGGAGACCGAGTTTTTCAATACAGAGGCAGAGATTGACGCATTTTTTGCCACAAACATTGTGTCTGACCCGCCACGTATGATTTGGATTCCCGACGACTGGGGGCGCAGCGCAGCCATCCACGGGAAGTTCACGACAAATGCTGAGAAACTTGCTGACTTTGTCAACTCTGGCGGCGGCTTGTTTTCGAGTTACAACACTTACGGCTGGTTGACCGCACTTCTTCCAGATGCGGTGTTCAACAACGGTGGATGCAACGGTGGACCAGATGCCACGACTGACGGCACTACCGACTTTGGCCTCACCAACGCAGACGTTGTCGCCTGTTGGCACGGCTACTTCACCGGGGATCTCGGTGGTTTGAAGACTCTTGCCGAGTGGGAGTATCCGACCGGATCGTCAACCATCGTGGCTGTTTCTATCGGTGGTGGCGAAGTGTCACTTCCCAGTTCTTTCACGTTGACAATCTCTCCAGAGAACCCAAACGCTGGAGAAGATCTCACGATCACTGCGGTAGCCCAAACCCTCGATGGAACGCCACAAGAAGGTGTGACGGTGACCGTGACGGTGAGTTCTGGCCCTGATGCTGGTCAGGTCTTTACGGCAACCACTGACGCTAGTGGAATTGCGACGATCACGGTGCGAACAGAGAGTGAAGGTTCCGCTGTGTACACGGCAACCGCGACGGTCGCTGGTGTCGAAAAGACGGTGTCTGCGACGGTGTCTTGGAACCCACCAACTACGACCACTGAGGCTCCGACCACAACCGAGGCTCCGACCACAACCGAAGCGCCAACCACAACCGAAGCGCCCGCCCCTGTGCCAGTGACGACCGAAGCGCCACCCACCACTGAGGCGCCTGCTCCCGTACCGGCAACAACCGAGGCACCAACTACGACTGAGGCCCCAACCACGACGGAAGCACCTGAGGTTGCTCCAACCACGACAGAGCACGATCATTCAAGCCATGACCACGGCACACTCCCATCAACAGGTAACTCCACTGATAGCAAATTCCTCTTGGCGATCATCATGATCAATGCTGGAATCCTTATCATCGGAATCTCGTCAATCCGCAGAAAGGCGGTGTCAAAGTGAACGACATGAAAGAAAAGACAATGTACGTGCTGGCCGTTGGTGTGATGCTGGCGATCCTGTTTGCCATTGTTGGCGACTATGTGGTCGCTGCCATTGAGACCCAGACAACTGGTGAGGCAGTTGAAGTTTCTTCTGATGTGATGACTCTTGTCCAGACTGCTCTTGGTGGTGTCATCGGTATCATCGGTGGCTACTTCGGTGCCAAAGGCATGAAGAAAGACGACTGAGGTAGCGGCCATATATAGGGAGCCACAGAACCATCAGCGGCACCATTTTTACTGTGCCTCTTGCAGCCACTGCTGCACTTGCGTCCAACACGATTGCGCCGAATCGTGCAAGAACTGCTGTGAATGTTCTTACTGTTGTCCAAATAAAAGAGAACGACCCCACTAGGGGGCCGTTCTCACGTCAGCGACGAGTTTCAGCGCTCAATATATTGCCATTGAATGTTGAATACTGTCAGTTTCGAGTATATACGCTCCGCATCGAGTTGCCAATATGCCAAGACGAACAGTACTCACACTTGTACTCTCGTAGAACGCCATCCATTGTTCGCCGCATATAACTTGCACGCTTGGCAGCAGCGTTTTTTGAATACTGATGTTTTCCTGTTGTTTCACAGACGCCATTACTGTCTAAGCCGGGAGACATCAATCGCTTCTTTGGTCGCTGCTTACGCATTGCCAATCACCTCGTTAAACCATTTGCGTGCTTCCATCGCATGTTTGCCACAACAGTAAGTATCCCAGATGGCAAGGTTGATTTTCCCCTTGTGGCTATACATGATGATCATCGACCATTCTCCAGTATCTGGATTCTTTCCGCACACTGCCCTCATTTCACTTCACCCCTTCCGCTTCGAGCATTTCTTCGGTGCGAACAATTGAGTCAAGTTCGTCGCGTTCCGCTTGTTCGCATCGCGCACGCTCAATCTCCATATGTTCCAACTTCCATTGGTCGAAAACACGTTCCACAAATTCTGGGATCGGGAAATAGCAAGGTCCGTCGTGGCCACTCACTGGCGCTCCGCCGTCAAGCATTGAGGCGTCGTGATCGCAGGTGATGTCATAAACACCAAACTTGTTGGTTCGGTAACAGGTCCACACGACGTTTCGGTATGTGATCTGAGTGAAATCCTGCGATGATGTGATGTCGCAGTTTCGGGTGAACACGCCGGCATGCAAGGTCAAATCTTGGTAATCCAAGGTTTCGTCTGTTTGCTGATGAATCTTGGCGTTGCCGGCAATGCAGGTTGCTCCCCGGATAACAACGTCTCCACGAACACGGGCATGTCCACCAACTCGACAGCCACCCTCGAGGCGTACTTCGCCGGAAATCATTGCGCAGTCCCCAACGTGGGCATTCTGTGAGATTTGCGTGTAACCAAAGACATGCGCTTCGCCTGAAACCATTGCTTCTTGAATAAGCGCTACGTTGCGGTCAACGATTGCGCTGTCCTTAACAAGTGCGCGGTTCATCAGTGAGCCGTCAACGTAAGCGTTTCCGCTTACTTCTGCTCGTGGTCCGATTGCAGCATTTGCTCCAATCGTTGCGTCACCAGAAATAACTGCTCCAGCAGCAATCTTCGCTGCCGGGTGAACTGAGCGTTCCTTCTTGAACCGCATTAACGCGATTACGTTTGCTCCGCGTGGGTCAATGTGTGATGAAAACATCATGGTTATCAATTTCCTTCTGGGCGTTTGCCCGGTTGTTTTGCAGAGGAATGTCCTCTGCCCTTACATCATTGTGATTAGCCCTTTCATAAGGGTTTCGAGAAAAAAGTTGAAAAAATTTTCTTCTCTGAAGGCTTATGACGGGCAGGACCTCTCAGAATGAAAGTTCCGTTTCTGATATTTCTCCCTTCGGGTCCGTTTTGGCTCTACTGGTTACTTTGTAGATGACGTGCAGTCGGCCTCAAAATGAAAGTGGTTTTAACGATTTGTTAAGCCTTTTTCAAAGTTTTTTTGAAATCTGCGACTTCTCGCCACAAGTACCGTTTGGATTCGCCCGACATGGTTTCGGTATTCATCCCGCTGTCGTCATCTTCCAGTTGTCGCCGGAGAGTCCGTTCTCGTGCATTTTCCGGCATTGATGCCATCCACTTCAGGCGTTTGTGATGGCAAACCTCACACAACGCGAAGACGACTCCGACAATGGCGCCGCACTTCGTGCACTTCTCGATATGTTCTGGCCAAGTGTTCATTTTTTCTCCTCTCAGTAACACCACTTCAATTAGCCCCATCGGGTCCGAATGGACCCAAGTGGTCAATTGATCCCATGTCGCAGACGCGCTACGAATGGTCACGGTGAATAATCCGTCCAAAGTGGTGTAAGTGGTCAACCACCCGGAAACTGGCGAGGTGTTCACTTCGTGCGTAAGTTCATGCACGGAGAACCGGATTAGAGGAGAAAGTGGTGTAAAATATGGGGGACAGCGGGTTTTCCGCTTTGCCCAAAACAACCTGTTAGTTGTAAATCTATCTACTACGCTTCATGAGATGAATACTGCGAACGCCGCTCAGCACGACATGCGATGGCACAATGACGGCCATACGATCACGATGAGAATCAATCGATCAGAAATCGAGATTGTTGAAGTTTCGTGTCCGGGCGGAGACGAATGCAGTAGTCGTTCTGGGTGTGTCGTCAAATACTTCGTCAGCCGATACGGGCTGGAATGCAACATCGGTGCATGTGCCCCAGAGGAAGTGATGGAAATCTGTTGGGCGCTAGTCGGTGACGATTACGACATTGATGCCGCTCAACTCTGGTTCGTCCCAATTAAAGACGAAGTTTTTTACGCTTGGATGCAGAGCAGGGTCTGATAGCAGACCATTTCAGAACGGCGAATCGCCAGAAACCGTTCTTTGTTCGACTTTCCGAGGTACAGCACGAGGGCCCGTCGGAACGATGGAACCGTTGATTTCATTGGGTTTCACGGGTGTTTGGGTGGTGATAGCACTCGTTTTTGGCGCCCGTAATTTGTCGAGTGTTTTCAGCACGCTTCGCAGGTGTTCCATGTCGGAATGTTCTTCGATTTTTTCTGGAACGACACGGTAAATATTTTTGCGATTGAGTTTTGTCTTTGTAATCATTCCCATTTCGAGTAACGCATGAATTGCTTTCTCTACTGCGCCAAGGCTGCAATCGAGATACACCGAAATCGCACGTTGCGTCAAGGTTGGATCTTCGAGAATGGCGATGAGAACACGTCCTTGTAAAGAGATAAGTGCCGCCGGTTCATCTCGGTGGTAACGGAAGAGTTTCTTCTCGTCGAGAGTGCGCATCAATTCCTCAACGAGTTTTGAATCTGGCTCTGCGCCTACGGCAATAGCGAGTGACTTCCTGAGTTCCTCTGCGGATACGAGGTCATCGGTATTCTTTGGCATCACCTGATCACCATTCGTGCACAAATTACATCGATGTAGTACAGTGCCATGTGGCACACCGGCCAATTCATATCGTGGAGGTTAGCACGAATGCTCAAAGACAAGTTGGACTTTGTCCAAATTGCTTGCGGTACGGGGAACACGTGTTCGACGTACAAGTTGGCTGCATCTCTGGATGACGAGACACGCAAATCGTTCATTGACACCTTGCTATCAAATGTGTCGACTCGACGGCTGCATATGGTTTTGCAGTCGGAGGGGATTGCTCCGGACCGAAACAGCCTTGGACAGCAAAGGAAATGTATGAAAACTGACGCCTGCAAGTGTGATTGGGATTCTTTGTCATGAACGAAGGTTTACGGAAACGGCTTGCTGCCCTTGAGGGACAAGACGAATATAAAGATGCTATCAAGCAGCGGAACATGCCTTCCGGCTGGGAACCCGGAGTTGTGTGGGACGGCGAAAAAGGCGAAATCACGACCGATCCGGCGTTTGATCCGAATGCTGACTGGGATGATTTGTTGGCCGCTCGAGGTTTGGATCCTGAGATTTACGAGATTGTCGGCGACACAATTCGTTGGACATCGTTCGATGGCTGGAAGCGTGACGCCCCCGGCGAAGAGGCTTACAGCACAATTTGTTACTCGTTCAAAGCGGAACTCAGGAAAAAGCGAACCGCTGTCGAGAACAATAACCCGATTCCAGAGGATGTATATCAGTCCATTCTGAAGGCGAAAAAGCCGAAGAAAAAGGCCCCCTCTGGTGAGACCCATTTTGTCGTTGCACTGTCAGACTGGCAGACCGGAAACCGCGATGGAGGCGGAATTGAGTTACAGGCGGAAAGAATTGCAGACCTTGTCAGCGCAATCCCTGAGCGAATTGCTCATTTGCGTGATGGCGGCGTTGATATCGGCCACGCTGTTATTGTCGGTTTGGGTGATTTGGTTGAAGGAACGTGCGGCCACTATCCGTCGCAACAGTTCCGAATCGAAGCCGACCGTCGTGAACAGATCAAACTTGTACGGCGCGGAATCAGGGACATCATTCAGTCCACAGCACCGGTTGTGGAGCGACTCACGGTATGTGCGGTGGGCGGAAACCATGGCGAAAACCGGGGATTATCCGGAAAGGCGTTTACCACAACAGGAGATAACGACGACGTCGCAATCTTTGAGCAGTTGGCGGAAACTTTTTCAATGAACCCTGATGTCTACGGACATGTTGGTTTCAAGATCCCGTTGGAGAAACTCTCCCTATCGATAAATCTATCCGGAAAGATTGTTGCGTTTACGCACGGACATCTCTCCAAGCCGGGAGCGAATGCTGCTCAAGCGGTATGGAACTGGTGGAAAGATCAGTCGATGGGTAGGGCTCATGAAGGTGTGGCTGACGCTGACATTCTGCTCACCGGCCATTATCACCATTTGAACGTGAAGGAACAAGAAGGCAGGGCGGTCATTATTTGCCCGTCTTTGACTGCTGTCGGGGAATATTTCCAAGATTCGTACGGTGTGTCAACGCGCGCCGGAACCTTGAACTTCACTGTTGACGAACACGGCTGGAACAATCTCCACCTCTTGTAAGTAGGGAAAGGCGTCAGAGATGAAAGACACGTTCCCGAATCTCAACGATGACTTCCCGAAAAGGTTCACCAAAGGGGTAAGTATCGTTCTTTTGGGTCTCATTTCCCTATATATAACACTCGCAGTGGTCATGTAAACCACACTTAAAACAGATAAATCTAAACGCAAATGGAAAACGTAGACCAAATCATCCACACACTCAACACCGCCATCATGATCAGCCCCACCCAAGCCAAACAAGCCGCCCAAACCATCCAACAACTCAAAGAACAAAACGAATTCCTACAAAACCACATCAAATGGAAATACCCACACCACCAGTGGGACCAACAACAAACCAACAACTACCTACAACAACTCGCCAAACACCTCAAAACATGAGCACCATCATCGGAATCACCAACAAACACGGCGCATGCATCGCCGCAGACGGACGCATCTCCAGCATCGACCAAGACGGCTACACCACCCAAATCAACACACTCCCCAAAAACCAAACCAAAGTCATCAAAAACAACGGCTGGATCATCGGCACCAGCGGAGACCTCAGAGCAATCAACCTACTCCAACACGCCCACAAACCAACCAAACCCCCAACACACAACAACATCGAAAAACACATCATCACCAAATTCATCCCAGAACTCAGAAACACCTTCGACACACACGGCTACAGCCTCCCCCAAAGAGAACAATCAACACACGTCGCCGAACATTCCTCAACGATACTAATCGCCGCAAAAGGCCAAATCTTCTGTATAGACGGAGACTACTCCGTACTCACCGAACAACTAGGAATCTACGCCATAGGAAGCGGAGCCCAATACGCCCTAGGACACCTATACACGTTACGACACACCATCCCAAACCTCAAACTCAACCACCTCGAACAAACCTGCATAGGAGCCCTAGAAACAGCAGCACACTGGGACCCCCACACAGGACCCCCATACACCACACACACCCAAACCAGAAACCCAAAATAAAAAATGGCAAACCAAAAACCCGAACCAACAAACACCCACGATAAACCCCAAACCACATGGTTCGACCACGCAAACTGCAAACACAAAACCCACCTCATGTTCCCCAAAGAACACAAAGACATCACCTACATCACACAAGCACGCCAAATCTGCTCAGAATGCACCGTACAAAAAGAATGCCTCGAATACGCCCTCGAATACCCACCAGCAGACATGCACGGCGTATGGGCCGGACTCACCTCAAGACAGTTAGCAAACGAACAAAAACGACGCGGCATCAAAGCCCTACGACCAACACTCTCCCAAATGTGGGGAAACTAGCCGACACGAACCCCACACACATCACAAAACCTAAACGACCCCACCACACGCTCCACACGCCCACAAGGCGCAACACGCCCACACGGCTCCAACACACGCTCCCCAGACACATACGCCCGCAACACATCATCCACACCAGCAGGACGCACCCCATCAGACAGACGAGGAACACCCCCACGGGCACGCACAAAATCCTCAACAGCCAACAACACCACATCAGACAAAGCACACCCCCACTCCTCACACACATCCAACAACCCATTCTTCACCGAACCCTGCACACGCACCGTCACATGCACCATACGATCCGGATCAACACGACCAGCCCTACGACCCACAATCACGCTCCACCAACAAACGCACATACTCAGTGATCGTCAACCCATAACCATCAGCAGCAGCAATCAAACGACGCTTAAAATCGGCGTCTACTTTCATTGTGACTGAACTTTTGTCACCGACGGGGTCTTTTGGGGGTCTGCCGGCGTTTCTTTTCATGGGGTTTCCTCCACGGTGGTGATGTAGTTGTAGACGATGGTGTTGTAGTGGTCGATGGTGAAGTCTCGGTCTTGGTTTGTTTTGAGGTTCCAGAGTGTTGGGCCGAGGTCTTGGATGAGTTGTTGGGTGCAGGGGTGGTTTGCGGTTGGGGTGTTTGGTGTTTGGGTTCCTTGTTGGGTGTTTTTTTGTAGGGTTGTTATATATACCCATATTTGTAGGGGTGTTGGGGGTGGGTTTTGGGTGCGTGCTTCTAATACTTTTTTTCGTATGGTGCCGGCGTTTGGCATAAATTTTTCTGTGTTTGCGATATGCCGTAATTGTGTTTGGGCTTCTTGTAGGGTTGTGTCTTCGAGTTGGTTGTGCCAGCCTCTCATGATGTGTGGGCGGTCTGTTTCGAAGAGGTCTTTGTTGTATTGTCCGTACATTTGTCGGACGAAGTCTTCAAGTTCTTGCTTGTTCATGATTCCTTTCCACCACCGTCAACTGGTAGAGCGCCACTCAACCATTTTTCGAAAAGCCGGCGTTCTGCCACATCCACGTCGTCTTCTTCGTATTCGAGTACATCGATCTTGAATCGGCCATACTCTGCACGACCCCAATTGCCGTGGGTTTTTGCTTGCCGCGAAGCCCCGTACGTTTCGAGGAACTCGATGAAGTGGCGGAATGCCCGGTATGTGTCAGAAAAGTCGAAATGTTCGTGATGCAGGTAGTCGGCGGTTTCTTGGAAATGTTCAACTGTGACGTCGTTTTCGTCGCCGGCAATCATGAGCGGCATCCGCACTGTGACGTCGGCCACTACCCAAAATGTTTCCATAGAACTCACCAGTCAACTTCCCCAGTATCGGCCGGCAAGTAACCAAGGAATCGTTCTACGTGATCTTGATCGCGGAGGATCAACTCGAGATCGTCGTAACGTTTCTTCTGTTTGTTACGCCCCATATGGAAATCGGAGAGTGCGCATCCGTTGATGGCTTTTTTGCAGTCGTCTACCCCGTAGTCGGCGATCGCGGACGCTACTTTTAGCCGGCGTTTCTCGTCGAGCGCTGGAACCCGCTTTTTTCCGGGTCGCATTACTGTGATCCAGTGTTCGTAAACTTCAAGAATTTCGTGTTCTGGTACGGCCGCTGCTTTCCGCCGCTGCTGTTGCTTCAGCCGAGATTCTCCACGGGTTTTCTTGTCACCCATAGGTTTCAGTATATCCAGTTGGAGGTTGCTTTCCACCACCGTTATTTCTTTCCGTTAGTAAGTTGGATTATTTAGTATTCAACGTTTTTTCGTTGAGTGAAAAAAGAACACGGGTTTTGTTGAACACTTTGGAGGGGGTCCGGGGGAACCTTTCGATTTGCTCAAACTGGTTTTGGGCAAGGCTTCGCCGGCACTTTGCTTTTGGCAAGTGTTCGTCTTGTTCAGGTGTTGAACCGGTTCTGGTTGTGTCTTTGACTGTATCTGATTGGCCGGCGTTTTGCGCAACCTTTCGCTTAACATTTTGTTAAGGCGTGTCGAACGTGTGTTCGATGTGATATTCTCTTTAGTGTCCAAGGGATTTTGGACAACCGGTAACCAAGTAATGGCAGTTGAGCCCGACAGACGTTTGCAGGTGGCGTCCTCGTCGGGCTCCTGCATTTTTGCTGTGCTTTCCACCACCGTCAATTGATTGAGTGGCCCGGCGGCAGCGAAGCCCCGCATCCCTCCCTGCCCGCATCGAACATATGTTCGGTCGTAGCGCGGCGCAGCCCCGTCTTCTGGGGGCCCGGCGGATCGGTTACGCGAGTAGGTCGCTGAAGTCGAAGCCGCCTTCTTGATCATGCAATTCGGCGATTCGAAGCGCGATGCTGTTGAGGTAGATTTCCCAGCGGGACTCTCGCTCGAGGCCCTCCTCGTAGCGGCGGGAGAATTCTTCGACTTTACGGTGAACGAGTTCGTTCGAAACTGCTCCGAGAATAACATTCGGGTTTGCTGAAGGTAAAAGGATCGGGCCGTCTTCCCAGTTGAGTACTTCAGAAGGAAAATGTAAACATTTAACGACTTTATCTTTGTCGGCGCCGCAGAAGAGCAATTCTTCTGTTTCCTTCGTTGCAGAAAATACGAGTTCGTTTCGCAGCAGGTCCAGTACGTTTTGCAGTTTTTCTCGTACATCAGCCGGCATCTCCTCGAGTTGCCGCATCAGTTCTTCGTGTGCTTCTGTGGGATTGATGTCGTCCATTGTGCCCCTTTCCGCCACCGTCAACAACTTGAATAACTTTTTGTTCGCCGATGTTTTTATGGATCTCTTTCACTATAGTTTGACACATATGAACAACAGAGACAGATTCATCCGTTATGTCACAGCACTCAACAACTTCAGGATGCGGGCCGGGCACTGCGAAGTCCCGGCGTCCCACATCGAGATCCTCGATGGTGAAGAGGTGAGATTGGGTGCTTGGGTTGGTTACATCAGGCAGCGGTCGAGGAAAGGTTTGCTTCAGGACGACCGGATCGAGGCTTTGAATCAGATTCCGGGATGGGAATGGGGCCCGCTGCGGCCGGGTCCTCGAACAAACGCTGCCCGAAATAAAGACATTTTGGCGGAGCGCCGCCGTGGAGCATCTCTCCAGCAGATTGCCGAGAAATACAACTTGAGTCGCCAGCGGATTCACCAGATTGTTCAAAGCGATCTGGCTGTGACGTCGAAATTGGTCGAGTCGTTCTATGTCTAAGCCGGCATTTCTTATTTTTGCGTTGACTGGGCTTCTCTGGTCATTGTTGATTTGGATTTCGCTGCGTTTCGCTGTTGACACGGGGGCCCTCGAAGCCCCGCTCGAGTGGCGGAAGTGTTCAGCGTTGGGATATGTGGCGCTGTTCATCACGGTGTGGACGAAAGCGGCGTTCAACTCAAGCGACGTATAGTCGTACCGGCCGGCACGCTTGGACAAGTAAGCGCGCCGACCGGTTTGACACCCGTGTGGTTCACGTATTTTCACACGAGACCTTGTTGCATTTTACGAACGATGTACGGAAGTTGAGACTTCGGCTTGCGTCCTGCCTTCATTTCTGAAAGCACGTGGATTGCGTCAGCCATCGTTTCGCAGATGGTGATCTTGTTCTTCGAACAAAAGTCAAGGCATTGCTTCAACAACGTGTGAGAGAACGCTTGGTTTGGTCCGCAGACACCTCCGTCGGTAATCCACACCATCGGTGAGTTTGAGTAGCGACGTTGCTTATGTCCCCATTCCAGTGCTGGGAAGTCGACACCGTTGCCTGCACAACCTCGGTCCCCGATGTCGGAATACATGCGTCCGTCCTTTGCGAGAATCCACGCTGACTCTTCCTCGTCTCGGTTCCATGAGTAGGCGAGAACAGTGGCTCCCGGCGCTTGTTCTACGAGTTCACGAACTTGGTCTCGGGTCCACGTCATTGAGCCTGAGATGTCGATGATGACGACACCTCCCGGCCCCTTGGTCTTCTTGTCGAATACACGCTTCTCGGGGTCGGTGACGATTCGGTGGATGCGACGTGGATTGCGCCCAACGTTCGTTGGAGTGCGCTTCTTACCCATCGCTCCCGGAGCCGGCTGATCTAGGGTGAGTGGACCGATCTTTAGTTCGGCCCACGATGGCATTGACCCGGGCCTATCCAAGACGGAAGATGCCTTCACACGGTCCTCCCACTTGCGCTTCTTGCCTTCGTAGGAAGAGTGGTTGGCAACCTTCTCAGGTGCTTCCTTTTTTTCTTCTTCGCCTTCGCCGTCAGCCTTGCCAGATTCGGCTTCTGCTTCTTCGGGCTCGGGTTCGGGTTCGGGTGGTTCCATGCCAGCAACACGGTCCAGCCATTCTGCGATCTGCTCTACGTGTCGGTATCCAAGACATGCGAGACCAGTTTCTTCGTGATAGGCGGTGTCGGCAAGAGTGCCAGTTTCGTAGGCGGTCTTGATCTTCTTGATTGCTTCACGTTCGATGATCTTCAAGTGCTGGCCCCAGCGCCGATTGTGTCGACGGAGACCGGTCAAGAATGCCTTCGATGATGCGGTAGACCCGTAGGCTACGACTGCGATGCACGCGTCACGCCACGAGCCGACTGAGCCACAATGTTCGCCGTCAGCCATTTCGCTTCCGTCGGTCAGATGTGACTTCATGTCGAACCCTGCCATTTGGCAGAGATAGTTGATTCGCATTTCTTCTACTGCGTCAAACGCTTCACGTGAGGCGATTCCACGGTCCCACCACTTCAACTTGTCTAAACCGGGGGTGACCTTTGCGTGCATCATTTCGTGTGCTCGCATACACCGTGAACGTTCCGTCGGGTCGAACGGCACGTGGATTTCGTGGTGCACGGTAGACACCTTTGGTTCACCACGAACGGGTCGAACCTCGTAAACGTCCCAACGTCCGGGCTCTTCGTCCTTTCGGGTCAGGATTTCGGGGTAGACGACGTTCGTCATGACACCGATTCGACCTTGATGGCATCAGAGATTGCCGGTGCGTTCTCTCCGAAGATGATGTCCAGCGCCGTTTCGGAGCCCAACTTCTTGCGCATTTCGTCGAAAGTGGTCCATGAGCGGAGCGAGATTCGACGATCGCCTGCGTCGGCGGTGCTACGAGCGATCTTCTGTAGGTCCAGAGAGAGTCGACGGAGTGCGTCGGGGTGAGGCTCGTTGATACGGATACGGACGGGGAAACGGTCCAGTAGGGCCGGCTCCAACTCGTTCATGTTCTCAACGTTCGTGGTCATCACTGCTGAGAATCCGGGCTTCGGACGATGAAGTTCGCCAGTCTCGGGGTTCTCCCATTCTGCTGACTCTTCGGAGTCAAGGATGGCGAGCAAAGTGGCCATCACGTCGCCACCAGCCTTGTCGATTTCGTCGACGACGAGGCGACCGCCGGTCATGCCGTTGCCCTTCCATGCCTTGATGCCTGCGCCTTCGTGCCACTTGAAGGTGCCGTCCGATGAAGGAAGGAACCCTCCGGTCACTTCAAGGTTGGTCATGTCGTCGGTGCAGATGAGTCGGTGTGCACCGCCGGTGAGGTCTCCGTAGTGGAGTCCTGCGTAGGTCTTGCCGGTTCCGGGTGGCCCGTAGAGGATTACTCGGTCGACACCTGCTTCCATTGCGAGGTGGAAGTTGGTCCAGCACTTGGGTGTATCGGTCATGTCTTGTCCTTGTCCTTAGTAGTTACGAGCCTTTAGTAGGTGGCTCTGTTATAAGTATGGGTTTTATTCGAGGGTCCCACAACCTCGGTGTCAAGAAATTTCTAAATTACTCGGTGTTGGTGTTCGTTGGCTTCGTACAACCCGTTCTTCACCTTCTTGTAGCGAGGGGTGTCCTTGAGGTACTTCATGACAGATGCGTATGAAAGTCCGGACATTTCGACGAGAACGTCAGGGACGACCTGCTCCAGCGGATGATCGTAAGCCCACTGATCTAACGACTTGTACTTGTCAGCGATCTTCTGGCGGGCTTCGAGCGGGGCTTCAGCGTCTACCTTGAGATCCAAAATCTCTTCAGCAACAAACTTGATAGCAGCCGGCTGTACGTTGTAGTTACGCATAACCTGAATAGGGTCAGTACCCGGATTGATCATGATGCAGTGCATTGCACGGTACCGTTCGCTGATCGCCATAGTTTCGTTGAACGGGACGCTCGAGGCGGATCCATGCTTCTCAACTGCTTCTTCCCAGTCGTTGTCCCAAGTGGTTTTGATGATGTCGTACGTAATCACGACTTTTGTACCCCTTTCCTCCGCCGTTTGCGGAAAACCCTAGCAGTTCTATTGTGCATCTTATTCGCCCGATCCACAACCCCCAGTCAAGAAAATTTCTGAGAACTTCTTATCTGGTACAATTATTTAGCACACGGAGGTGTAGATACATGCGTAAAAAGAGTGGACAGCCAAACGAATTCGGCATTTTTGTTAAGGGCGATACGGCCGCTGCGCCGGCGCCCGCGCCAGCCCCGGAACCCGTGGTTGAAGAAGTCGAAGAGCCGGCAGAAGAAGTTGCCGTTGAGGACGAAGCGCCTGCGTGGACTCCGAAGAAAAAGCGTGGCAAGAAGTGAGGTTTCCGCCACCGTGGATGCCTTGAGGTAATCCGGTGGCGACCCTCCCTTGCTACCGGGGGGAGGCGACCTTAGTCCTGTCACCTCCTCCGGGACTACGACAAAACCCCCGATCCGTTGTAGCGGACGGGGGTTGTCGCCTTTATGTGGTTACTTCAGGTCGGAGACAAGACCACGGGTTCCTGCGAACCGTTGGAACTCTGCGGCGATTTCGAAGTCTCGGTAGCAGTCCGTCGGATCATCGCCCCACGACATACCGCCGGTAATAACCCAACGCTTGTCGTCGTCATTGAACCAGCCGATTTCACGACTATCGCTGGTGTAGACAACCTTGAAGGCTTCGTCAATTCGCTCAACGATTTGTTGTTCGGTCATGTCGTCCCACAGGTAGTCAAGGGACGGTAACTTGGAGAACTCTTGGACTTGGCCGTCGTCAAGTTCTCCGAGGATTTGTTGCCAGTATTGGATGGGTCTACCGGCTTCGACCACTTCGAAGATGAAGTCTGCTCCCATGTCAGTTGTCCTCCTCGTAAGTGTCGTAGCCTTCTAGGGCTTCCATGAACTCTTGGTCGTTGTCACGAAGCAGTTGGAGGCGACGCTCCAAAGCCCCGATCACCTTCTCCTTCTCGTTGGCGAGCGAGTCGCCCCAGTCCTCGTATTCTGAGGCTGGTACGGCGAACGCCACCGTGAATGCGTGGTTGTAGGTCATGTCAGTTGTCCTCCTTCTCTTCGGGGTCTTGAGGCCATGCGAGGATGGCCTCAGGTGAGCAACAGCAAATGCCGGTGAGTAGATCTTCTCCGCAAATGTCGCAATCGTTCATGTCAGTTGTCCTCTTTGTAGCCTTGTAGTGTGTAAATGTCGTCCCACTTTTTGTGGCAATCCATACATTCGATGTGTTGCCATGCTTGGTCGCGTTCGGCTTCCCAGTCGCCTCCGTGAAGGTTGTTGCTGTCACAGAAGGGACAGTTGTTTTGACTCTTGGGGTACTGCTTCATGTCAGTTGTCCTCCGTGATGATGTTGGTGATGCGCTTACCCCAATAGTCGGCGATCCCGCCGCCCTCCAAATCCATGAGTTCAGCGTCGATGTCCTTGTTGAAATATTTACGCAACTCGTCGGTGTCGATGACGACTACATCGTCGTCAAGGCCGAAGTAGGTTCCGGTGCCTAAGTGGTAGATGATCTTTGCCATTTAGTACCACGACTCCGCACCGTCGCAATACAAGGCGGTGAACCGACACCAGTCGGCTAGATACCACAGGTCGTCAGCGATATTGTGAGGCTCACCATCTTCGGTAATCATGATTTCGGTCGGGCGAATACCATCTTTATCTTGGAACGCACCCTGAATGGTGTCAGCAATAAAGTGAAGGTCATCCCGAGAGATGTGGCCGGAACCGATGTCGTCGCTTTGTCCAAAAAGTCTAACGCTTGCCCGACGCAGATATTCGTTGCCGATGAGGTCGGAGGCTTGCTCCAACAGCCACACGCCGTACTTGCCCCGATACCAACAGTCGGTACCGAACAAACCGAGGGCTTTACCATTACGGTCACCAAGCACGATCTTCCAAGGGCATCCACCGGCTTCCTGCGTCTTTTCGCAAGAGAGAGCAACTTCGGGTAACCCGTTTTCGTCAATGATGGGCTGGCTATTATTGTCAAGCACAGGAATCATGACTGCCGTGCCTTTATTTTTACAGGCATAGGTGGAGGGGATGTTGTCCAGACCCATCAGTTTTCCTCCTCTGAGAGAAGGGTGATGTCAGCGGTAGACCACGAACGGAGGCTGTTGTCGATTCGCTCTCCGACAGTACCGGTGCAAATCTTCCACAAGCCGTTGTCCAGCAGGCGTGCCGCATAGTCAGGGTGGTTGTCGTCCTCAATGTCGAGGATCATGGTTACGGATACCTTCACTACTTGTCCTTTCTGTAAAGGGTTATCGGTAATACAGGGTATGCCTTATTATGGGAAAGCACAACCCGTCGGTCAGATTCAGGTGGGAAAACTGAGGCTGTATTGGTTATTGCCGTTTTCGTCAAACCACGCAGGACTCATCCATGACAAGTCCTCGCAAATCTTTTTCACGTTGTCCTTGCCGTAGATATTGTCCATGATGCGCTCCAAACCAGCACGAAGGATGATGTCGCTCGTGTCGTAAGGCATGGCCGTACAGTAACTAGCGTCATCCATCATCTCCCATTCGCCATCTACGAGCGTGTAGCAGTCGAACCGGAGCAAAGCCTCGTCGTCGGGGCTGTTCTCGTCGTAGAAGCCACACCAGCCTTCGTCAAGAAAGCACCAGTCCACTCGGTAGTTGTCTCGGATAAGCGTCATGTCGCTCATGTCAGATCGAACCTTCCTCTAAGCGTTGCAACTGCAACTGTGCGAGTGCCTTCGGCCATGATTCTGCCTCGACCATCTCTGGCGTCATGGAACAGCAGATATCCCAGTCCCACTTGTCAAAAACGCCTCGCTCGATGTCCATAGCGATATCCATGTATCGCTCAGCATCGGCGACATCCTGAAAGTAGGCGTACTCTTGTCGATATTGGACAACTTGAATGGTGAATAATTGCATGTCAGTTTGCTCCTTCTAGCAGTTCAGAGATTTTGTAGTTGCGATACAGAACGATGTGTTCGGGGGCAACGCCGGCTTCGGACACATAGCAGACGAGATCATCGGGGTAGAACATCGCCGCATGATCGTCGGAGATCACAGGTGGAATCGGCAAGTTGTTGGGGTCAACGGCAAAGACCACGATCTCGTCATGCTGAATGAAGTGGGGTACTTCGAGGTTGCGTCCGTCTACCTCGATCGTTGTAGTGCCGACCAATTCCTTACCGCCTCGCATGGCGAGGAAGGCAGCAGCGTATCCCGCCGTGTTAGCGAAGAAGGTCATCTCTCGTAAGCCCTCCTTCTGGATGCTGTCGGCGTTCTCTGAGTAGGTGGCGTGGTAAATCATTTCCATGTGTTCAGTTTGGGGCTTATTCATGACAACAACAACCTCATTCCCCATAAATATGGACAGAAATTCCGATAAATTCTGCCAACTCGATGAGGGCGTCCCCCACCTGAGCCAGCAGCGGTGAAGTCTCCGCGTTGGAGTCCCGGGCAGCGTCCCTAAGCCAGTTACAGTAAGCCGATATTGCTTGCTCCGCTTGCGCCTTGACAAACTCGTGGTCGGGGCTGTCTGACCAGCGGTGGCGACGAACTGGCATCACCAGTCCACCGCCATCGCAGCGATGCTCTCCTGAGCGTCTACCAAGTTATGAACCTTGTCACGAGCCGCCTCGTACCACTCGTACCACTCGTCGGACATGGAATCCTCAGGCTCATCATCCTCAGGCGTGATGTTGGAATAATCGAAGTAGCCGTTGTAGACGCACTCACCGTTAGCGAACGAATCGACACCGGCGAAGCACATGCCTCCCTCGTCGTAGCGAACGAGAACCTTGACAGGGTACTTCTCGGTGATGTGGCGAGCGATGCCGTCGGGTGGCGACCATGCCGACATGCCAGACACGGTGATGCTGGTGTCGTCAACGTTGTAGTCGGAGATGCTGGGAGACCACTTGGTTCCCCAGTTCGCAACGCACCACCAGTACCAGTCGGCGTGACCGTACTTGGCTTTGTTGGCTTCCTGCTGGGCGACCCACGCAGGGTACTCGGGGTCGTCTTCGGGGATGTAGCCAGACCTGATTTTCAGGTCTTCGGGGATGGGATGGATACGAGAGATGTCGTATTCCTTCATTGAGTCGTATGATTCGACTTGCTCATCCTCTGGGATTGAGAAGATTTGGTGGAGAGCAGCGATGTGCTCAGGCTCTCCCTTGATTTCGATGGAATAGTCGCACCAGTTGGGCATTTCTTTCTCCTTTAGTAGGTCGGAGTATGAAGTGTAGGGCTTATTGGTGATAGTGACAACCCAGGATTGGTTTTTCACTTGACATTTATGTGACGAAAAAGGGGCAGGGCATCAGCACGACACCCTGCCCCTCTATTCGTGGGGTTTACTCAGACAGCCTCGCCCGAGCGGATGGTCGAAGCACGACGCTGCTTCTTGACCGGAGCATCCTCAAAACGAACCCAGACCGTCATGGTCCTATCGGCGTTCGTCTTGGTGCGGATGTTCATGTTCGGGAAGTGCTCGTTGCGAATCATGTAGAAACGCGAGATGGACTTGTAAGTCCCGACGCGAGCCCAGATTTCGGGATTCGCGAACTTGTCTGAATGGTTGTCTCGGAGGTTCTCCAACATTCCACGGAACGTCTGCTTCTTATTCCGACGCTTTCCGTTCTCGGGTGCTGGTGGAACCTCAAACTTGATTCGGTAACCCATGATGTTTCTCCTTACTTGAAACTTTGGTGAAGGGTTGAGGTTGATTGGTTGATGATGTCACGCACACTTTCGGCGAGCGAAGGTGAGTGAATTGGAGTCGATGCCGGGGCTTCGGGGGCCTCGAGTGACTCGCTGTCTACCGGATCTGAATTGTGGAAGTTGATATTCTTGTGTTCAATCCACTTGCTTCCTGATCCGGAAATTGGGGTAACGAGAAGGTCAAGGTGACCGAAACGTTGCCGAGCATCCGTGATGGTCACGTTAACGTTGATGCCTTCGATTGGTTCGAAGGAAGCGGTGAGTCCTCGGTATGCGTTGAAGTTCACCGACCCATCTGCGTAGCGTGCTACCCGGGTGTCTTGTCGTGTTTTTGTATCCACGATCTTCATTGATGTCCCTCCTTTCAAAGGGCTTGCAGGTGTGAATCAGTACTGTACTGATTATGTTTATTGTTGACAACCTGCGCGAACAATAAGTTCGTTAATGGTTGTCACCGCTCGCTTTCCGCCACCGTAGTGGCGATGAAGCGCTACGAATTCCGCCACTCAGACATGGGCGCAGGCGTGCCGGTCAAGTATTGCTCTAGGGCTTCGGCGCCCCCACAGCCAGAACAGATTTCGGTCTTGTTGTCGACGCGGCTCAGAGCCCCGGGGTATGCCCCGGGTTCGTAGTTGTTGGGAATCCAGTCCCCGCATCGGGGGCAGACGTTTGGAATCTTCATGACACTCCAATCATGTTCTTGAGGGTTTGCAGGAGCGGGCGACCAGTCTTGTTGTCGTACTTCTGAAAGCCGTCTGAGGCGTTCTTGACTACGTTGGCGAACTTGCCAGCGGAGCCCGTAGCGAGAGCGTCTGAGAGCAACTTTAGTGCCGTCTGCGCATCATCGAATCGGTAGACGTATGTAACGTCGGTGTTCGACTTCCATACGATGTGGACTGACATAACCTCGTCAACGACGGTCATGTGCATGTGTGAGATGGCCGATGAGTTGCGGACATCGACGGTCGGTCGGATTTGGGTTGGGTTGTTCATGTCAAGTACGCTATGGATTATTCGTGACGTTACCAACCTCGCCAACAAACTTTTTTTGACATTTCTAGAAAAATGGCCATCTAGCAGGGGTTTTGTAAAAATATTTCTCCGAGGTTGTCAAGTGTTGTAATAAGCACTATCGTATTTGACATGAAGGAAGAAATGGAAATTGGCAAGGTACCCGAGGGTGAGTGCGCCTACTGCGACCACGAACGTGCGCAAGGTTCGACGTTCCATCCTCGCCACTACGCCTCGTCAAATTGTCAATCAGGTGGGTACGACCATTGTACCTGCGACACTTGTTGGTAAGAAAGGAAAAGACATGACCAATAAAGTCAAGGGAGCCGCATCGCTCCGAATCGAACTACGAGACGGCATCATCACCGTCTACCACGGCACCGATGGTGCTGTTCTCCACCAAGTCGAAGCAACCGACAACATGTGGGAACGCATGTTCGACAACATGACCAACGCTCTCTACGGGGTGGATGTCTGATGGGCGCACGAGCAACTATCACCATCTACCAATACGGCGATGAGGCTGACGAAACGCCGCTCAATCTTTACACCCATTGGGGCGGTCACGAGATTTGCCAGACTCTCGCCGAAGGCCTACGCAAGGCGAAGGAGGCCGGTCGCCTCACCGACCCGCCATACGCTACCCGCATTATCTTTGACACGCTCACCGGATTGGAGGGCGGCGATACCGGCTACGGCATCATCGTGGGTGACCATGATGACATCAACTACGACTCGCCAGTCATCGTGTGGCCAAAGGATGGCTACGGGACTCCAATGGTGCGCTACAACGAGTTGGAATGTACGGCGCAGGCATGGATTGACCTTTTTGTTCGTTCTAACAGCGACGGGGTGTCAATCGTCGTCTAAAATGCTATCCTTACATTATGTATTCGCATAAAGATGCGCTGATTACCGTTTATCAACCTGAAGTAAAAACGGAAATCCATTGGAAGGTCAATCTCGTTTCATACGTTGAGTCTGAGAACGGCGACTACCAATGGTTTGGCTCCATCTCCGATGGGGAAGAAGACGTTGTGGCCGTTCTTGCTGGCGGCCGCAGCGGGGCTGTCTGGTACGGCCCCCAAGACGAGCAGAAGTGGGAGCGTTATGTCGCTGATGCGCAAAATGCGTTCCCAGACGACCCTGACGCTGTGGATAACTTCACGACGTACATTGACGCTCTCGGGTTGTCATAGCCCTACATAACCCCTACCATATCTACTGTAACCCTCTGCCCATACTAAAAAGTGAGGTACAAAATGATTGGCGACCGTGTACGCCTTATCCACTGTAATGACCCCCATACCCGTATCGAAACGGGTTCATATGGTTTCGTGGTGTTCGAGGATGCCGTCGGTACCGTTCATGTCAAGTGGGACAACGGTATTCAACTCGGCCTCGTCGCCGATGAGGATTCGTGGGAAATTGTTGACGCTGAAGTTGTCAAGTAACGTAATAAAGATTAGATTGGACTCATGAACCGCTACGCAATCATCACTCCTGACAACATCGTTGTCGAAGAATGCGAGACCCTGCCGGATGGGGAGGCTATCCACGACCTCATCGGCAACTACTTTGACTGTGTGTCAATGAATATGCGAGATGGAAGCGTCCTCGTCGCATACGTTGACGACATGGGTCATCTCCACGGTTTACCCATGAACGCTTGGGCGTCGTCAATCTTTGCCCGACCACTCGCAGGAACGGCGATTATGTTCTCCGCCACTAGCCCGCAGGGTGAGTACGACGGCGAGAACTACCCGCTCAACGACCTGCATGTCTTCATGTTGCGTAACATGATGGACTTGGTGGACATGCGCCCGACGCCGATGACGGAAGAGGGCTGATGGGGTTCTTCACCGGAGCCATCATCTACTCGCTCGGTGTAAAGCGCGGCAAAAAGCGCGGGAAAGCCCCGATCCCCGTGGCCGGAAAGCCGAAAGACTCTGATTGCGATAACTTTTGGGCGTTTTGCAAAGAGTATGGTTCGTGTGACGGTATGGTCTGCACGTATGAAGAGCGAGGGTAAGTTTTTCTCCACATTTGCTTGCATTTGTGTTGAGAAAGACGGAAGCCCTGCCCCCGGCTGTCACGGCTGTTACGACTGGCTGACTGCCGACCTGATTTGGACATTGGACGATTGGGTGCGTGCGAATCCGACCAACTGGTTCGGGTTTTCCAACATTTGGTGCGACACTCCAGATGGTTGGCAGCGGGACTCCGGCTACGCGCGCTGCGAAACTGCTGAGCAACTCTTGGATTTCTTGATTCTGGCTGGGGGCGATTTCTCGCTGACGTATTTTGAGCCGGCTGGTGATGAGTGGCGATTCACGCAACGACATCTGAGTCGGCCGCTGGAATTGACGAAATGCAAGGTTTTTTACACAATTGACCGTGGTGGGTAGTGGCTGTCACACCCCTGCTGTAAGATATTCTTATGACTATTGACATCTTGCAACACGACGAAAAGTGCGAAAACGCACAATCACTCGACGACCTTTGCATCTTCTGTATCAAGGATTACAATGACTGGGCGGAAGAAGCCGACAACCGTGCGATTGGACTGGAACTGAAGTGAGTCTCCACTACTGCGAATCCTGCAAAAACACGATCCATGACATCAAAGCCCCGTCCTGCATCCGTCTGGTTTCAGCGTGGGTTGCTGGTTCAGGCAAAACAATCGTCAAGATTGAAGAAGAGGGCTATCGGTTTTACCACAAGCCATGCTTTGACATCATGAAACGTAAAGAAACGGGATGGCAAGAAGAATCGCTCTTCTAATCCCCCACCATCACTTTCCCCTCTAACTCAATTGGCAGAGTAACGGACTTTTAATCCGGTGGTTGTGGGTTCGAGTCCCACGGGGGGAACCGTTAGCCCTGATAACATTAGGGCATGGCTAAGTCACGATCAGGTCTCGGATTCGTCTGGACACCCGAACCACACAAAAAGCGCAAAGGCGTCCACGCGAAACGCGGGGCTTCGTCGAGCGCCTCAAGCAAGAACTACAAAAAGAAATACCGTGGCCAAGGACGACCCTGAAAAGGAAGCGCCTAAGCCGGCGAAGAAGCCACCTGCTGCTACTTTCATTTCCCGGATGGTTCACAACAAACGCCGCTGTCCGGGCTGTCGGTAGGGGTTATCCGCCACCGTTAGTCGGTTGAAGCGATTCTGAATTAAGTGATTGCAGGAACTCGATTGCACACTTGTTGCAGTAGAACCTCGGGCCGGGCGACTGATCCCACTTTGTGTAAATCTCCACTTCGGCACCGGAGCGGCAAAACCCGCCGGCGGGGCTCCACGGGAATGGAAGAACTCCTTCTACGACTACTCGGTACTTCTGTTCTTCGCTCAAAGCGTTGAAGCAGTGCATCCCGTAAATGCCGGTCGGGTGGCTCATTCTGCGTCGTCCTCGAAGTCGTCCTCGAACACGCCGTATTCGACGGCCTCTTCGTGCGTTTGATCGAATTCGGCCTCGCACGCAAGGCAAGTGAAGAGTGGCGGGTACGCGCACTCGTCGATTTCGTGCTCGTCGACACGAGTGTCGATGTCGGCCTTGCAGTGGAAGCAGGGCTGGATTGGGGCGAGGGTGGTGAGTGACATACGCATACTCTGTATTCAACGTCTTATTCGTATCAAACACAACGTCGATACGAAAAATTCCCGAAATTTTTAGACATCGAACATACGTTCGAAAACCGAACATGCGTTCGAAAACCAAACATGCGTTTGAAAATCGAACATGTGTTCGTAAACCGAACATTTGTTCTAGTACGAAAAAAATAAAAAATATTCTTAGGTCGAGGTTGTGCTTATTAGGAATAAGGCCTACCCTCATATGTATGGAGATGGGAGGAGGTGAAATGAAGAAGATCACTCGTTCAGAGTGGGTCTGCGCAGAGTGCGAAGACACGCTGATCTTCGAAGTCGAGGGCGACGGCCACTCATGGTGGCACGGCTACTCATTCGAGGACACGGCGTGGAAGCACTTCGCTAAGCAGGGTTGGGTAACCGACGACTGCGAGGAGTGGTGCGCAGGTCACGCAGATCTCTGCGAGGTCTGACCGACCCACAAACGACAGGGTGGCGACCCACCGCCAAAATCCCCCCATCTCCAACCAAACCCCGACTGTCACCCCCCGACGGTCGGGGTTTCTTCATTTCGGTCAACACTTGCGGGCGGCCCGGCGGGGCTGTACATTGACGTCATGCCGAAAGCAAATCGCACCCGTGTCCTGACTATCGCCGACAATCTCGTGAACGGTGACAGGGACGAACAGTATGGCGACCCGATTTCCGATTTCCGGACAACCGCTGAAATGTGGAGCGCGTATCTCAGCCGCCGGCTAGGAGCCCCGGTTTCGCTCGAGCCGCACGATGTTGCTGCGTTGATGTGCTGTCTGAAGTTAGCCCGCATCTCTTGGTCTTACGACAAGGACGACAACTGGATTGACCTTGCCGGTTATGCGGCGTGCGGGTGGGATTGCGTCGTCGAAGAGAACCCGTCAAATAATTCTGCCGATGACGTTTCATCTGCCTTATATAAGGCGTACAATGAGATACATGAAGCAGAAAGCGTGGAGCGAAAAAGATAAGTGGGAGTACACCCACAATCGTTTGCGTGCTTCAACGATCCCCGACAAAAAGAAAGAACAGGCTCGTAAGGCCTGCCGAAAGCGAGTAAGTCGTGACGTTTGACGAATGGATTCAGATTGGCGTTGACAACAAGTGGTGTGGGGCACCGGTTTGTTCCACTCATGACGGCATCCCCATGTCCGAAGAAGAAGAGAATATGTGGGATGAAGGGTCAGATCCCTGCCATCACGTTGTCCGCTTGTATGAAAACGAAGAAGTAGCCGACGCTATCAACGCAACGTTCTCGGCGTATTCGTGGCGTGTTCCGGCAGTTCGTCCTCGGTCGTAAAGATCCCTCGGGGTAACCACGTCGTGTCTTTCAAGACGAGGTGGGATCTTCCCCTCCCTACCGCGCAGTCTGTCAAAGGCAGGGAGGGGCGAACCCCGACTCAGAAGGTCAACTCAATAGCGGGACTCGGATCGTACATCTCTTGAGACCAGCCCGCTCGCTGTCGTTTTTCTGCTAAGGCCAGCGTTCTGGCACGAGAGAGAAACATGCAGACTGTCATTCTGGGTTCTGTAACTTCGGTGACCCGGTGCCGGGTGGTTGTTGGGAAAAGAATGATTTCTCCGGCTTTCGGGCTGTGTTCGTAGCCGATGTCGTCAAATACGAGCCGCCCGTCGTTTGATGAGTCCACATACAGGATTGCCGAAACATCGCACAAAAGGTTTTGCTGCGGGGCTTCCATGATGATTTTCTCGCCGAACTCGTTTTCGTCGTAGCAATCCCAATGTGCTTCGGAAGATTCGCCGATTTGCCATTCTCTGATGGAGCCGTGCCAGACGACGTGTTCGTCAAGGTAGTAGCGGTCTGCTTCGGCTTTGATTTGTCTTGCGAGGCGTTTCATCCATTCGTGGGCTTCGTCGTCTGGTCGTAGAAGAACGTTTTGTTCTCCGCCGGCGGCCCCAGAGCCCCGCTCGACTCTGGTGTGGGTTTGGAGAAAGTAGCGGGTGCTGTCCTGTTCGGGGTAGTACTCGCCGGAGAGTTGGAAGGTGTGAATCATTGGGTGGGACATTTTTATTACGATTTCTTTACGGGGGTTGTTGGTGTCACTCATAAAGACTAATCTACAAGTATGAACAACCCAGAGATGATTCCACTCGGCCAGTTCCTCATTGGAGCCGCCGCTTTCGGCCTCGGCCTTCTCTTCATCGCATGGCTCGCCCTTGACGACCTGAAGCGTGACCTTGACGAGGATGGCGACTACTGATGGGAGACGTTATCTACGTCTGCTCAACCTGTCACAAGACCACCTCGATCGAACATCGAGACGCAATCCTTTGGGAAAAGGTCGGTGGTCACCGGCTTTGCCCTGTCTGCTCATACAAACTGACGCAGGCTACCCGTCAGCACCCAAGCAATCGAAATCGAAAGAATGCTTGACAAGTGTTACACCCCTCAACTACCATTACAAACATGACTTACCGATACGACATCAAGCCCATCTACACCTACGACGACGACACGCCCGAGGCGAGCATCCAACTCACCGAATGGATTGTCATTGACACGGCTAACCGTGATTGCCCAGCCGGTTTCGTTTTCGCAACCCGTGAGGAAGCACTAGCGCAAGCGAAGGCGATGGGATGAGCAACCTCGGAACCATCATCTACGTCGTCGTCGGACTGACTTTCACGGCGGTACTCTGGATCTCCCTATTCGCACGGAAGGAAAACAATGAACACGCTGATTGACCTACTACAGACGGGTGCGATTCTCTGCCTCGCATACGTCCTCATCACCTCACAGAAGGGAAACAAGTGAGCAAGTCCACCGAACAATGGCGTGCCATCTACAAGGCTCGCAACGAACGACGCAAGGTTCGTTCCACCTCAGAGCGCAAGGCAGACCGAGAAATGGGTCGCTGTCTCTCTATTAGGATGTGGGACAAGTCCACCAACGCACCTCGTATCCTGAATGAGACCAAGAAGTGAACAGCATCACCATCTCGTTCCAAGACTTCCTCAACAAGGCCATCGTTGACTACACGCAAGAAGCCAACGCCACGGCAAAGCACCAACGATTTGGCCAATGGTTTTACAACGACATGATTTTGGCTAACCCTGACCTCGCCGAACACATCCGAGGTTCCAAGTACGACCCGTTCTATCTGGAACAGCCAACCCCAGAGCAGTTGCGATACATCGAACTGGTGTGGGCGAACCCACCGAAGCAACCGCTCGTAGTGATCTAAATGCTACTATTACCAAGTGGCACACATTCTCCTCAGCAAAATACTCGACACAGCCCCGCTGCTTCAGCAACTCGCCGAAGTCACATGGGTCAACAAGCGTGAAGACGCACCCGAACACGAACGTCATCTACATCTAGAGGATGAGCCAGCGTCATCCGTGCTGGTTTCAGCCACACTCGCAGGCGTTTGGGATGAAATCGAAAGCGTTGTATCCGAAGATTGGGGTCAACGCATCGAACTCGGAACCCACCCTGATAAGCGGTTTGCTCACATCCGTTACCCAGAAGGCACATCCATGCCGTTACACGAGGACTCGCCGTCGGCTGACGTGGGCGACAACTTCGTCACTATTCTGGTCTATCTCAACGATAACTATGAAGGTGGGGAACTGGTGGTGAATGAAGAACCCGAAGAGTTTTCTTACAAGCCCGCCGCCGGAGATGTTGTTCTGGTTGCTGCCGGGACTCCGCACGCCTCGAGCGAAGTTGCTTCTGGAGTGAAGGTGATTGCGGTCGGCCATTACAAGTTGGTTCCTGATGACGTTTGATCAAGTGATGGATGCGACCGGTCGGATGAACGGAATGCCTCCGCTTCCTTTGCTTTTCTGGTTTTGGAAGTTGGTGAATTCGCAGAAGCCGTTGTTGGGTGAGTGGATTCTCTTGTACCGGTGTGAGCAGTTGCGTGGAAACGGCCATGAGCCGTATTGGTCGACTGAGTTGGATCCGCAGTTGGTTGCTGAAATTTCTCGGAAGTGGGCTGAGCCGGATCCGATGGCGTTGCCGAAAGTGCTGGAATTGTCATGGCGGTGGCGTAAAGACCCGGATCGCTGGAAGGTCCACTACCCAGAGTTAGCAAAATAATTTGTCAAAGGTGTTGCACAAGTTCACAATTTCGACTACTATGACCGATATCTGAAATCCCACTCAGATAACCCCCCATAGCAAAAAGGATTTGCCCTCACGCTCTCCTCCCCCCGGATCGAGCGTGGGGGCGATCCTTTTTTCGGGGTAACATTGACAGCAGTGAATCTGTATCTCGACACCGACATCCTCATCGTCGACACCCCGTATGTCCCTGAAGAAGTCACAGCAATCAAGAAGATTCGTGGCGCAAAGTGGAACAAGCGAGCAAAAGTTTGGGAAATCCCAGTCGCTGAAGTCTGGGCCGCCCGGGACTTCGTCGAGCGTTTCAATTACGAGATGAGTTCCGAGGTGGCGATGCTGACTGTGCCGAAACCACCTGCCGCATCGGAAGCAATCGTGCTGAGCGAGGGGTACATATCTATTCGTTTTCCGTACGAACGCGTAAGAATTCGTTCGGTAAAACAAATACCGGGCATCACATGGTCGGCGGATAACTCGGAGTGGATGGCGCCAATCGCATCGGGTGATGCTGTTCGTACGTTTGGTGAACGATTTGACATTGACATTGACCCCGCTGTGTTAGAGGCGTTCAACGATCTGGACACGAGACGCTCCTCTTTGCTTGAGAAGTCCCGGGCCGCCGCCGGCGACATCGAAATCGCTGGTTTTCAAGGAGAGTTGCTTCCATACCAGAAGGCTGGTGTCAACTACATCACGTCTGTCAAGAAGGGCTTTATCGCTGACGAGATGGGTTTGGGTAAAACAATCCAAGCAATCGCAGGCATTGAAGTTCTTCACGCTTACCCGTGCGTCATCGTGTGTCCCCCGAGCCTTGTCCTTAACTGGAAAAAAGAGTGGAATCGGTGGCTGCCGCACCGTGACTGTCAAATCGTTGACGGTCGGAAAGAGATGCCAGAGAATTATGAAGTTCTGGTTGTCGGTTACTCAAACATCCATTTTTGGGCTGACCGTCTGAAGGGTAAGAACGGTTACGTCTTTGACGAATCGCATTACTGTAAGAGCCGAGATTCACAGCGAACCAAGGCAGCGAAGAAGATCTCCAGATCCGCCGGCCCTGAAGTCCCGGTCTTCCTGCTGACTGGGACACCCGTGACGAATAGGCCAGCAGAGTACGCGCCGCAACTCGACATCATCGGACAAATCGACAAGTTTGGTGGCGAGTGGGGTTTTTATCGACGTTACTGTGACGCTTTTCGTGATAAATGGGGGCAGTGGCACTTGGAAGGTGCATCCAATTTGGGTGAGTTGAACGACAGGCTTCGTTCCACCTGCTACATCCGTCGCACGAAAGATCAAGTTATGACGGAGTTGCCGCCAGTTATTCACGATCCGGTGATTGTTGAGGTTTCGGCGTCTGCGATGAAGGAGTATAAGAAGGCTGAGGCCGACATTATCCAGTATCTCGTTGACAGGGCTGTGGAAATTGCTGAGGAAATTGGGGAAAACCCGAGGTCTGCGGCTGTTCGTGCCCGAATCAAAGCGGAGGCTAGTCAGCATCTCGTGCGAATTAGCATCTTGCGCAGATTAGCAGCGAAAGCGAAAATGCAAGCAGTTGAAGAATGGATCGAGGCCCGGCTCGAGCAGTCCCGGAAGGTTGTTGTTGCTGCCCACCATCGTGACATCGTTGATGCGTTGGCAGATAAGTACGGCGGCTACAAGATTCAGGGCGAGATGGAAGTAGGGGACGTAGAGGATGCAAAAGATGCGTTTCAGAACGATCCGGCTGCGAAAGTCATAGTTTTGTCGATTCAGGCTGCGAAAACCGGGCACACGTTGACGGCATCGCAGGACGTTTTATTTGTGGAGTTGCCGTGGACACCCGCAGATGTTGACCAGACTTACAGTCGCTGTCACAGGATTGGTCAAACTGGGTCGGTAACTGCAACCTATTTACTGCTAAATGGTTCGATTGATGAAGAGATTTACAACTTGATCGAAAAGAAGCGGAAAGTTGTTGCCGCAGCAACGGAGGGCGGGGCTGAAGACCTTTCTGGTTTTGCGGCTGCTGACTTGGTGATGTCACTCTTCCCTACTTAGACAGATTTATCTGTGATACATTGGTGGCATGCCACACAACCTTGAAGAAAACGCAGACGGCTCATACCGTTTCGCTTATGCCAATGAGATCCCGTGGCATCGCCTCGGACAGAGGATGGATGGGTTACAAACGGCTGAAGCAATGCTTGCCGCCGCTCATGCCGACTACGACGTTGTTCTCTCAAAGGTTTGTGCTGTAGACAATAACGGTAATGTTCTGTATAACCCTGATGGGACACCCGTAATCGTTGAGGACTCAAGAGCAACCCTGCGAGTCAACCCTGACGGAACATTCGATGGTCTCGCAACCGTCGGAACGCGCTTTCTCCCCACACAAAACCGAGAAGTTCTCCAAAGAGCACTCGACGTCGTCGGGGCTTCAGCCTCGAGCGCGGTCGTTGACACCTGTGGTGTTCTTGACGAAGGCCGAGAGTTCTTTGCCAGCATCGACTTGGGTGCCGTTTTTGTTGACCCGAAAGGCGTAAACGACAAGATCGAACGCTACCTCCTCGTCAGGAACGGTCATAACGGCAAAGTTCCAATCACCTACGCAAACACCGGTATCAGAGGGGTATGCAAAAACACGGTGACTGCCGGCATCAGTACAGCGCAGTCGATTTTCACGGCTAGGCACACCCGTAATCAGGACAGCGCTTTGGAGCAAGCAGGTGAAGTGCTGAGTCTGTCAAAAGAGTGGGCTTTGCGATTCCAATCTCGGGCGGAGACGCTCCTGCGGATCCCAGTCCCGGCCGGCTCGAGTCAGTTCCAGAAGGTTTTCGACGCTGTGTTTCCGGAGAAGTCTGGCACCGACGTTGCCCGCAAGAATCGTGAAGATATCCAGATGACTATCCGCTCGTTGTATGGCTCAAGGAAGAATGCGGCTGGTTTCGGCTACAACGGTTGGTCGATGTATAACGCAATAGGGGAGTATCTAGACCACCATCGTGAAGCGAAGCCGTATGACCGTGCAATCGCCTCAATGGATGCGCATTCGTGGGTTGCCCGCAAGAAACAGACAGCAACAGAGGCAATCCTTTCATTGGTTTGACATTAGGGCATGGCAAAATATAGTAAGCCCACTACGAAGGGGGGTTGTCATGAATGATGAGAACGACGAATTCACCCGTGAGGATCTTATGGAGATGATCGGGGAGTTTATGTCTGGTTCGATGACGGTACAAAGTCTGTATCGCTCGCATTTGTGTGCAACGATTGTTCACCGTGTGTTCGACGAGTTCGGTACCGAAGGTATGGCCGAGTTGATGGTCAAGATTGACGACCGTGCCGAGTGGATTACCGACATTCTGTTCGATTCCAACGATCTTCAGGATATTGCGTTCAAGAAGTATGGGGTGTATGACGACGAGATCGCAATCAAGGCTCGCCATACGTCTGCTATGACTGAACTGAACGGGAAGATGTCTCGCTTGAGGAAGCGTTACGCAAAAATGATTGTTGACGAGATCTTCGAGCCCCGGCCGCAGCCTGAAGTTGAGGCTTAGTGTCCACGAGGTATTGGAAGCATCTCATCAAGATTGTTCCGGATTATCCGGGTTCCGAGGCTGATGCTGAGGAGAATGAGATGTCACACAGTTGGCGTGTGATGGATATTGCGACGGATCCTCCGGAAGTTGAGGTTTTTGTGCCGGGGATCGTTGTGTGTCGTGATTGTGGATGTTTGGCTGACACGAATCAGGCGAGATACCCGTGTGGGTCTGCTCCGGCTCCGATGTCGATGTACGAGTATCTACGTCGCAAAGAGAGTGAGTGAGCAGTTTCGCAACATGCTCAGGTTGGGAGTTTAATTACAACCGCCAAGACCTTGCCTTGCCTTGGGGAGGACTTGAGCAGTTTGACGACGTGCTCAGGTCGACTATGAACTCAGATGAATTCGTGGCTGTAGGAGATGGTAGTGGTAGCCGGCTTCTGAATTTCATGGATTACGTCGATTCCCCACATTTCGTTGTGCTTATTGGCAAGCGCAACTGCTTGGCTGTGGGTGACGCATGGGATGGTGAAGAGGTGTGCGTCTGACGAGTCACCCGTAGGGCTTGAGAACCAGAGGGTGACGTGGGTGTCGGTTACGTCGGTGGCGATGAGGCCACCCTTGTAGGTGTTGTTTTCTTCCATGTCTTAAACACTACACGTTATAGGAGTAGTTGTCAACCTTTATCGGAAGAAATTTTAGAAACCCGATCGTAAGCAAGGTTTACCATCTTGTG
>Ga0181580_10000311_pt1 | contig 35109 bp, 42 predicted proteins | sample 071ome_23_FD_132413 | JGI IMG/M metagenome (GOLD analysis project Ga0181580, IMG submission 132413) | Coastal salt marsh microbial communities from the Groves Creek Marsh, Skidaway Island, Georgia - 071403BT metaG (megahit assembly) | ecosystem: Environmental > Aquatic > Marine > Intertidal... | reverse complement strand
TGGATTGCAACAGGCACAAATGCAAGGAATGACGCAGCTACCTTCTAGAGATATTCCTATGAATACTCATCAGATGACGCAGGATAAACAAATTCAGCCAAATTATGTTCCAGATTCTGATAAAAAAGAATATATTGAGGAGGAAGATACATATGAATCACTTTTAAAGAAAAAGAAAGATAAGATGGAACAAGAAGATAGGTTAGATTTGCTTTATAATGAAATGCAAATGCCTATTTTGATTATGGTTCTTTTCTTTATGTTTCAGATGCCTTACGCACAAAAAAAGTTTTTACAAATATTTCCATCAATGTTTAAGACCGATGGAAATATGAAAATGAGTGGATATTTATTAAAAACATCTTTGTTTGGATTAAGTTTTTATACCATTATGAAATTAAGTAAATATGCAAGTGAGATTTAAGCGAACTCATTGCGAATATTACCATAAATTTGAATTGCTATATCACATGCATTTGAAATATCATCTCTAACACGCATATCACTAACATTTGTTACATTTGTATTATAAGCAACACGAATACGACTGTAATTATCAAACGGGTGATCTTTTCTGAAACCAACAAACGAATAATCTTTAGAGCCACTATAATGCTGTCTATTTAGAACATATTCAATAACTTTACCTATTGTATATCCTTCATTTTCAAGAATAATATCGTACGCATTTTTAAGTGTTGTCTCTGCTAGTTTAACTTCAATAGAACCATCATCGCAAATTTTTTTTATATTTTCAAGTTTACTTAGTAAAATTTCACATGCTTTAACACATATATCATTATTATCGAATACACCAACACTCTCTATTTTAAAATCAAAACTGTTAGGAATGAAAACTCGTTTTGCATCATGATTATAGAAGTCTGCCTCATCTATTTTAAGTTTTTCTTGAAAACTCTCTTCAGCTTTTTCAACTTCATCTGGATCAAGTTTACTTAACATATCTTGATGTTCTTTAATGATATTTTCCATTTTTTCCTGCCAGATATCTTTTTGTTTTACAGTATCTTGTGTATTTGCATAAGAACAACATGATACGCAATTATACATACCATCTTCAGCAGAAGTATGTAAAGACATTTTAGCATTAATTTTAATTTCTTCACCTGGAAGATCATTTGAAATTTTAGGACGAAGGCGTGCAAACAGAATAAAATCTCCTGTTATTGGATTAGGTGGGAACATTTTACGTACTGTAGATTCATCTAGATATTTGTCTGAATTGATGTTTTTAACTTTAAAATCTTCTGTAGTTACATACACCATCTCATTTGTATCATTTTTCTTATGAATTTCTACTAAAAGTTCATTATATGGAAGAGAATGATCGGTAATATTAATTGGAATGCAACCTAGACGCTGTTTCAAAATTTCATTATTAAATCGTGTAGTATTTTTAATAAAATCTGCTTGATTTTCGTTGTGAGGAAATGTTTTGAATGCTAAAATAGGAATATCTGAAAGAATAGTTCTACGTATAGCATTTGCAATGCTAACATTTATTCCAGAAAGAGTAAAATTTAAAATACCATTTTCCTCACTTCTAGAACTAATGTATGTATTAGTATCATCAACTTTAGTATCTGCCATGTTTATATAATATATATCATTATATTTAATTATTTTAATCAATTTTTTATGTTTAATTTTAAAAGCAAAATACTTAATTAATTATATATGAGTGCAATTTTATATTATAGTAATTATTGTAAATATTCAAAAGATTTATTAGTAAAATTGTCTAGAACAAAAAGAAAAAATGATTTACATTTTGTATGTATAGACAAAAGAGAACAACATAAAGATGGTACTACTCATGTTATTTTAGAAAACGGACAACGATTACTATTACCACCTAATGTTAAAAAAGTACCATGTGTTCTTTTATTACATCATGGTAATCGTGTTTTAGACGGATTAAATGAAATTATACATTACTTAAATCCAGGAGAAGCAAAAATAAATAATCAAGCTACTTTATCAAATGGAGAGCCTTTAGCATTTTCTATGTGTGAAATGGGTGGATTATCTGATAATTATTCTTATTTAGATATGAGTTCTGATGAATTATCAGCAAAAGGGAATGGAGGTATGAGAATGATGCATTCATATACAGGATGGGATCAAAATCAGAGTATAGCAACTCCTCCTGAAGATTATGAGCCAAATAAAGTAGGAAATGTTGATTTAGGTAAATTACAACAGGAACGTAACATGGATATTAAACAAAAAAGATAAAATAGCTTAAAAATAAATAAAGAAAAAATTATATATGAGTATTTCCAAGGCATTTAATAACCATTTTATTGAGTTCTTAGATGATGTATTAGTTGTTCTTCCTGGTAATAAAAATATTAAGACAGCTAAATTTTATATTTCTAATGTTATTAGAATGAATCCTACATTATTAGTTAAGGCATGGTATTTGTATTGTGTTACACCTTATTCAGATAAAATAGAAAAAGGTGATTTCTCATATTTTGTTAATAAAGATTATAAGTCAGATGTAGGCGTTAGTAAAGAATATAATTCAGGAGAAGTATTAAACGCAATAGATCAAATCAGAAAAGCCGCATCAGAACTAAATGATGATAATCAAAATAAAATTATTAAGTACGTCCAAAATCTATCTAAACTATCAATAATGTATAATAAGAAATAATTTAGCAAGAGTTTGATTTAAATAGTAATTTTTATTTTAGATATATAATGTCTAAAATTGAAACTGAAGAGATTCCAGATGAATTTACAAAAATTATGAAGGATTTTTGTTTTGATATGGTAAATACATTTCCAGAGTATGAAGATAATTTAATACCATATTTAAATGCTATTAATAATAATGATTATAATAAAGTAAAAGAATTATTCGATCATTGTAAAAATATATATCCATCTAGATTTTTTGATTTATTATATCAAAATGAAGATATTTTTAAGAATAATGATTATGAATTAACATTCCTACCAAATATTGATTTTAAAGATGTATGGGCTAATGATATTAGTGAAAAGACTAGACTAATTATTTGGAAGTATTTACAACTAGTATGTTTTACAGTAATTAATACACAAAATGATACATCTTCATTTGGAGATGCAGCATCATTGTTTGAAGCAATTAATGAAGATGAATTGAAGAGAAAATTAGAGGAAACGATGGAACAAATGAGTGGTATTTTTGATATGTCGAATGCAAATTTCGAACCTGGAAATATGCCTGAAATGCCTAATCCTGATGATTTACACGAACATATTAGTGGGTTACTAGACGGTAAGCTAGGTAGATTAGCAACTGAAATTACCGAAGAAACATTAAAAGATTTTAGTGATATATCTGGAGCAAATTCAGTAGGTGATGTATTTAAAGCACTTTTTAAGAATCCTGGGAGATTAATGAATATGATTAAAAAGGTTGGAGGTAATCTAGATGCTAAAATCAAATCTGGTGAAATTAAAGAAAGTGAATTGATGGAAGAAGCATCTCAATTGATGCAAAAATTAAATAATGTACCCGGTATGAAAAATATGCAAAAGATGTTTGGAGATATGGGTATTCCAATGAATGGTAAATTAAATATGAACGCTATGCAAGCTCAAATGAAAAATAACATAGGTAAGGCAAAAACAAAAGAAAGATTAAGAAGAAAATTAGAGCAACGTAGAAAAGCTAAACTTGATAATAAAGACGAACAAATTAAATTATTACAACAACAATTAGCAGAAGCTAAGAAAAAAAATCAAATACTCGAGGAGTTCAGACCAATGAATGAAAATGTAAAAATATCTAAAACTAATAAACGTAAAAAAAAGAGAAGAAAAGGTAAGAAAAAATAATTTAAAATATATATAATGAGTGAAGTATTCTGGTTTAATAATCCAAAGATATTATTTGATAAAAAACACATCGGTGAATTATGGCCTAATAAAGATTTAGAGTATCCAGCTAAATTAAATGCTGTTACAAGATTAGTGTTAATTTTAGCTCTTTTTGGCTTAATAACAGGTAATTACATAAAAATACTAATTGCAACAGCTATTACTTTAGTAATAATTGTAATGATGTATAATTCAAAAAAAAGTGAGTCAATAAAAAAACAGTTAAAAGAAAAAATAATTAAGGAAGGATTTGCAAATCAAAAGATGCAAAAAGTAATTAAACCAAATGCAACAGAGCCAACTAAAAATAATCCTTTAATGAATGTTCTTTTACCTGATATTAAATATAATCCTCAACGTGAAGCAGCCCAACCATCATTCAACCCTGAAGTTGAGAAAAAAATCAACGAAAGTGCAGGAAATATTGGACCTGATCCTAAATTATTCACAGATTTAGGAGATGCAATTAGTTTCGAACAGTCAATGCAAAGATTTTATACAACCGCTAATTCAAGAGTAGCTAACGATCAAAAAGCATTTGCTGAATTTTGCTATGGAAATATGCCTTCATGTAAGAGTGGTGATGATGTAGCGTGTTTAAAAGAAAATCCTCGGTGGATTAATTATTAAATAAAATAATCTTCTATATAATTATATAATGGCTAGTGTATATAATTATAGATTTGATAATCTAACAAGAATCGGCGATGATGATTGTGGAATTACTGCCCGTGATTCTCAAAATAATGCAATTGGTAGTTATAATACAACAAATTATTTTTTAAATTCATGCGGTATGAAAAAACCCATCGAATTTGCTACACAACAACCAAATGTATTTTATAATGGAGGTGCTGGAATCTGTGGCGCAGGTGGTTGTAATATACAATCCGACTCTAAGTTAAGAATCGGAACTATCCAAACTCACCCTAAATGCAAAATTAGCCTTCAACAGAGACCTTTTGCAACTGTACCATATTTAGGACGTGGACCTCCTCGTCCTATTCTTGAAGCAAGATTACAACAAGGAGCAATGATTAATGATACAAAATCATGCAAAACTGTTACAGAAACTTCTTACAAAAATTACAGCAGAACTCCTTTAATTCCAAGTGTTGCAAACACCATTCAGAATCCTCATAATTTAGTAGAAGGTGTCGCAGCAGAGGGGTGGATTCGTGGTGGATTACCTTCACGCGAACTCACAAGAGATCAAGATTATCTCGAGAGACATTCTAATTAATATACTTAAAAATAATTAAATATTTATAATTAAATGTATAATTATTCCATTGAATTAAAGTATAAAAATTTAGATATAGAAGATTCAGATACACAATATCGTAAAGAAGTTTTAGCCGTTTTTTCAATGAAAGAATATAATCAAGATATGATAAAAAAACAAGATACGCTATTTAATGTATTAAAAGAGGAATATAAAGAAATTATAAAATGTATCATGAATAACGATCGTTTAGCATTAATTAGGAATGTTAATGAAAATGATGCTTTTATGATTTTATTTTCGTGGGACTATTTTTATGATAATCATAATTTAATCAGAGCTATTTTAAAAAAAGACAACAAAAATGTAATTGATAACTTAAAACAAAAATTAAAAAATATTATATTAAAAAACAATTAGATTAAAAAATAATATATATTTTATATATCATTATGGATACAAGTCTAAAAAATTCAAAAGGATTATATTGTTTAGAGCAACAATTAAATAATAGACAACTTGATTTTAGCATTTATAAATATAAATGTGTATCAAATGATACAAGAATTCCTTGTGCTGGTATTAATATGCCTATGATGACAAGCGGTTACAATAATAATGTACTTTCCAATAATGCGTCTGATATTGAAAGTGCACTTTTTGGAATAGGATCTACCAATCTTGTTAAAAATAAAGCGCCTGTAGTACCAGAATTAAATAAATTAAATCAGGCAAAATTTTTTAATAATATGAATGTATTTTTACCAGAACCTCTTGTTGTTGAAAGCAAGCAACGTGCAAAAGGTCCTTTTTGTTAAGTATTATTAATAAACTTTATATCATTATATGGGATAGTTAACACTTTTGTGGTATTATCTTTTACAGAATATGTAATATATAATATACCATCTTTAATTATCATTCCACAACAATATTCTATAGGTTGATTTTCAAAAGTAAAAAGAAAGCTATGATCTACATATTCAAATGTTTTACAATTAATTTTAACAAATAAATGATAATAATTTCTAGGTTTTGAATGATGAACTAAATGACATATAAATAAAATATCGTCATTATTGTTTATACCATGTGTTGATCCAGAGATATATTTAAAAAAATTAGGTGATTTTTGTTCCTGTTTTATTGAAAGTTTATTCTTTTTTATAATACCCAATTTCATTGGATGCCATTGATAAATGCAAAATATTTTTTTACGATTAGAAAATAACGCCCAATTTTTTTCACATTTATTATTAGTTGGAGATTTTATTATAGTACCATTTAATTGTTTATTATTAATATCAAAAGTTCCAAATTCTATCATAGAACCTCTTAAAATTTTTTCTGAAATTTCTTTTTTGGTATAGTTGAATACAACATTTCCTGTATAATAAATAGTACTTTTTAAAGTTAATGTCCTAATATCTTGAAGACCATCTAAAACATAATAATTATCTATTTCACGTTTATTTTCTTGGATTAATTCTTCATTTATTTCTTCAGTAAAATCTTCATTATAATTAATAATATAATTTTTTGTAGCTTCTTTATCTCTATATTTATAGTTCCATTCAGCATCAAAATAATAATTAACATATCTTACTATAAAATAAACATTTGAATTATATGTAAAAATAGTAGAATTACTACTGTTAAATTCATTTTTTACTTTTGTTAAATCATATCTTTTAATATCATTATTTTTAGAGTAACAACTAATATTATTAGCATAAAATTTATAATTATCAAAAACATTTTTAATATGACATTTATTATCTAATAATTTAAAAAACACACGATGAATTTCATCTAGTTCATAAAAACTTTTATCATTTAAAGGAAGATAATAATAAAAAATATAAAATTCATACAGTAATTTATACTCATATACATCTGTACTAATAAATAATGCAGTTTTTTCAGGTTTTTCTATAAATATTGCTTGTTTAAAAAATAAATTAGCTAATGAATAATTTTTAGTATATCTGTAATGTTTTATTATTTCATATAATGGTTCAGCTCTCGTAGGATTAATTTGATATGCATTTAAGAATTTCATTACAGCTTTTTCATATTTTTTTAAAGCCATATAACATAATCCAATTCTATACATACTATAATATATTTCTTCAAACCATCCACCTTTTTGAATTCTTATTTTATAATTATTAATAGCTTTTGTATATTCTCCTGTATCAAAATAAGAATTAGCAAGATAAAAATATGCACGCACATTATCAGGATCTTCTTTAATATCATCTTGTAAAATTTTAATGTCTCTTTCATATTTGTTAGTTTTATTTCCTCCATCTCCAATATCTGTAATAAAAAATTCACTTTCGTCTAGTTGTTGAGATTTAAGATTAATAGGTATTTTTAAATATTCATGTGTCGATCCAATATATTGAATAGTTTTATCAAAATTTATTAAACGAATATTTCTATATTTAAATTTTTTTGTTCCTTGCATAACATAATAGTAATCTTTAGATTTTAAATTATTCTTATTAGCTAAAAAATCACTACTAAAATTAGCTATCATGTCTGCATCTAAAAGCAAAATAAAATCGTAATCACTATATAATATGCGACATTTATCTAAAGCCCAATTACGATTATGTCCAAAGTTTTTAAATTTATATTTTATTAAATATCCATTAATATTTTTCTTAGTAAAAAAATCTTTTATTATATCTATTGTATCATCATCAGAACCTGTATCACAAATACAGTAAGCATCAATAAATTTGTAAACGCTTTCTAAGAGTCGAATAATAATTTTAGATTCGTTTTTAACAATCATATTAAGAACAATTTTAACATCTTTATCTTTTGTGTTTTTTTCTTCAACGCCTAATTTTAAAACCATTATTTTTACATATTTAGTATTTTTTATTATATTTAATATTTATATATTAAAATGGCTTTTACAAGATTTAATTATGATGAATGTAGAACAAAAAAAATATTACAAGAATCTACTGGACCTGGAAGATACATGTTAAATGTGCCTGGTCCTGGAGATAATGTTTGTTTTTATAATGATCCATATATTAGAATGCAGGGGTGGGGTGCAAATTTAAGAAAAGTAACAAATGGAGCACCTATTGATATTGATAGTGATTTAATTGGAATAACACGACCATTATCAAAATATTGTGATAAAAAACAATATCCAAATAGTGGTGTTGTAAAGTCTAAAAGAGTAAAATATTCAACATGTAATAATACTATAACAGAACAAAGTAGAGCAACACATCCTGCTTGGATGTATAAAGATTTAGAACAAAATCATAGATATATTTTATTTTTAGACCCACAAGAAAATACATGTATGCCTTTTCAGAATAATCTTAGTACACGTATTTTAGAGAAGGATAACTTTGTTGCAAAAGAACCTTGTATGTTAAAACAGAGAGGGCAGCCAGTTGGCGTATATCGGGGCAACCTTCTTCCAAAAGCTACTTTAAAACAATAAATAATTTTAAAATAAAGATAATTTATTGTTTAAGAAAATATATTGTTTAATATATAATGGCAGAAATTGCAATTCCAGCAGTAGCATTAGGTGCTATGTATATTTTATCAAATAGAAATGAAGAAAAAGAAATTAGCAAAGAGAAATTTACAAATAGATCAGCTCCTGAATCCAGAACATTAAAAATGGGTAATGTAAATAATGGTGTACCTGCAACAAGTAGAGTAAATTACCCAGTTCAAACTTTTTCTGACGTAGGTCATGAACCAGCTTCATATGCTTCGCCAAATTCAGCAACAGATAGATATTATCAACAAGATGTTTATGAGAAAAAGGTAGAATCAAATGCAGATCCAACAAATAATAATTTATTTAAATCATTAAATGGCGATATGGTTCAGAAAAAAGATATTAAATTCAATAATATGGTACCTTTTTTTGGATCTACAGTAAAACAGAGAACTATTAATTTAAACAGTAACGAACAAATTTTAGATCATCATAATGGAAGTGGATCTCAAATAGTTCACAAAAGAGAACAGGCTCCTCTTTTCGCACCACAGGAAAATTTACACTATGCACATGGAACACCTAATCATTCAGATTTTATACAATCAAGAATGAATCCATCATCACGAATGGCAAATACTAAACCTTGGGAAGAAATAAGAGTGGGACCTGGATTAAATAAAGGATTTACAAATAAAGGTTCAGATGGATTTAATGCAGGAATGGAAGCTAGAAATATGTGGCTTGATAAATCTGTAGATCAATTACGAACAAAGACTAATCCAAAAATAACATATAGTTTAGGAAATCATGAAGGACCTGCAAATTCAACTATTAAAAATAGAGGATTTGAGGGTCGTGTTGAAAAAAATCGCCCCGATACATTTTACTTAAATACACCAGATCGCTGGTTTACTACAACAGGTCAGGAAAAAGCACAGCGATCACGTGCTGAAGAACCACTTCAACCAGAAAATCGTCCTTTTACAACAAGAGAGTATTTCGGTGCAGGTACAGCAAATCAGAATGGTGGTAGTGCTGGAGGTAGAATGGAGGAAAATTACAGAAAAAGCAATAGACCTGAACTAGCTCCGGATGGTAAATATTTAGGACCCGCTCATAATTTAACATATCAGACAGGTTGGGATAATTTAAAACAAAATTATGGTAAAGATGGGTATAAATCATATGCAAATTCAAGATCAACAACAAAACAACCAAGAGAATTTGGTGTTGTTTCGGGATTGATGAAAGCAATAGTTGCTCCAGTAATGGATGTTTTAAGACCTTCAAGAAAAGAAAATGTTATTGGAAATATAAGAGAACAAGGAAATGCGTCGGGTGCATATGGTGTTAATCAAGCAACTGTTTGGAATCCAGCTGATAGAACTAAAACAACCATTCGAGAACAAACTAGTGAAACACATGATATCGCCCAACCATTTAGAAGTCATGAAGGAGGATATGCAACAGCAACTTATGATCTTAAATCACAGCAAAGAGAATCAACAACAGTATCTTACACAGGTATTCATGGAGGTTCAACATATGGAACTTCAAATGGTCCTGTTTACAATGCTGCTTATAATGCAGAATTAAATCCTTACAAAGAAAAATTATTGAAGACACATCCAAATATGGGTAATCAAACATTATTTAATGGAAATCAAAATATAAAAGTAAGTAAAATTGGAGCTCAAAATGAAGCATTCGGTATTGCTAACATGCCAAAAGAAGGTGGAAATATTACAACATATGGTGAGATGGGTGGTAGACATACAAGAGAAGCAACAATTGAATCAGATAGAAATACTAGACAAATGTTAAATGCGTTTAATAATAATCCTTACACACATTCATTACATAGTGTTGCATAATTTGAATATAAAAATAATTTTATAAATAATCATAAATATGAATATTCATAAAAATATTAAGTCTAAATTAGATTATTTTATATCACAGAATAAAATTCCACATATTGTTTTCCACGGTCCATCAGGAGCTGGAAAACGGTCAGTACTAGAATACTTTATAAATAAAATATATTCAAGTAAAGAAAATATAAAGAAATATGTAATGTATATTAATTGCGCGCATGGTAAAGGTATTAGATTTATTAGAGATGAATTAAAATTCTTTGCTAAAACAAATATTCAAAATAAAAATGGTAGTATTTTTAAAAGTATTGTTCTTTTTAATGCTGATAAATTAACAACTGACGCGCAATCTGCACTTAGAAGATGCATAGAACAATTTAGCCATACCACAAGATTTTTTATTATTATAGATGAATATCGAAAATTATTAAAACCAATAATTTCAAGATTTTGTAATATACAAGTATCACTTCCCGTTATAAATAAAAATAAAATAAGTCTCCATGATTATAACAAATCTACCATTAATAATATTTTTAAATTAGAGAATAAAAAAACTAGTACATGGCTTGCAAAAAATTTAGAGAATACATCAAAATTAAATAACATAAAAGAAATTTTTAATTTTAGTGATAAAATATATCAAAAAGGGTATTCGTCATTGGATATAATGAATTACATATCTAATTCTAAAAAAATAGATGGATTAGAAAAATATAAATTACTTATATTTTTTGATAAGGCAAGAATTGAATTTAGGAATGAAAAAATACTAATATTTTATATTTTAACTATAGTTTTATTGCGTATTAAATGTGATTTAGAAAATATATGTGAAATGTAAATATGGATGATTTTAATACTAATTTGCTTTCTGAAGCCCGAAATGAATATTCATCTCGTTTACTAAATATACTAACTCCTCTTGTTATTCAAGGATTCAAATCTATTTTTAAAGAGGCTTATGAATTATGTGTAAAAAATGAAGAAAGTTCAAAATATCTAATGACCTTTCAAAATTTCTTATCAAGAGTTCCAAAATGGAATCAAGAAATTATAAATGTTGAGACACAACGAATCATTAAAACCAGTAAATGTGATTTCTTAGAAGATATTTTAACATGCGTTCATATAACACAGTTAAAAATTCTTACTAGTATTCGCGTTTCAACAAAACAAAAAAAAATAGAGATAGATATACCAAAAATTTCAGATTTTGTTCATCGTGTTTATATTGAATCTGCGCGTAAAATATATCAAAATGTATATTTATTTGAGAAACATATCATGCCTCTTCAACAACAAAAAAACATGCGTGAGTGTGAAATAATTGTAAGAGAGTGTATACTTAAAGTTATTGCAGATAGTATGCCTATTGAAAAAATTCTACGTGCCTATATGGATGAAACAGAAGAGGAAGAAATTATAGAAGAAATTGTAGAAAAACCACAAGAAGAAGTTGAAAATATTGTTAAAGAAGAAGAAAAAGAAACACTAGAAAATAATAATGAATCAATACAAACTGTAACAAATGATAATTCAGCAAATATTGTAAAAATAGAAGCATCAGAAGATAATAATATAATTTCTCCTGGTGAACCAGTATCAATTGCAAAAGCAATTGAACCTTTAGAAAATAATCATAGTAATGGAAATGATAATATTGAAAAAACTGAAAATGTAATTATTAATACCGAACCTATGACTTCAGAAATTAAATCCGAAAATAAAATTTCTTTCAATGATAATGATTCGTTAATGAATTATAATATTAATGAGAAACCAACAAAAATCCAAAAAAATGAAACTTCATTAATTTCAGCTCCAAAAACTATAGAAAGGCTTGAAAAAATAAGCAAGGAAGCCAATGAAAAACGTAAAGAAGAAGAGGCTGCATATGATGATGATGATGATGATGATGATGATTTTGGTTTCGAACAGGATAAAATCAAAATTTTTGATGAATCCCCTACACTAGAATTAGATAAGTTAGATGTAAATGACGTTTCATCTGGTTTAGAAATAGCAAGTCCACCTCTTTTAGATGATGTTCAAGAGTTAAATTAACTGCGGTAAAAAATAAAATAGTTTTTTTATTTAAAATATAATAATGAATAACGATACTTTTATTAAAGGGTTTGTAATTTGTATTGTATACTTAATTTTTCGTTTTTTTGAAATGAGATTTATAATTAAAGAAACAATACCACTAAAAAAACTTGTAAGAGATGCTCTACTTGTATATATTAGTTTTATTACAGGTATATTTGTTTATACACAGATAGAACCTATAAAAGATTTAGGAAGTACACCAGTAGTATTTACAAACAATCCAGAATTTTGAATAATTAATTTACTTAAAATAATAAATAAATTAATTATTTATTTAGACATTAAGAATAAATAGGTAATTTATCAATGTCTATAATTTTTTTTTTACTTGCTTTTTTTCTATTAATCTTATATTTTGAAAAAATAATACTATCAACTTGATTTTGTGGTGTATGATTGTGTACGGTTCTAGCAATCATTTTATATAACTTAAATTCTGGATATCTTTCTTCACCACATTTTTTATATAGTATATTTCTTCCTTTATCATCAGTACACCATTTATTAATTAAAATAGAAATAGGATTCCCACATGAGTTAATATTTTCAATATCAATGTCATCTAAAAAATAATCATAAAGAGAACATGCAAGACGACATAAATCAAATGATGGATTTGGATTTAATCTAGGTTTTTTCTTATTAAAATAAGGTTCAATATTGTATTGTGTTGCAGCATCACCTTTTGGATGAAAACTATCACTACAAATGAATTTACCCTTATATTTATATATTGCTCTACCAAAATCAATTATTTTATATAATTTTCCATATGTAGGCACTTTAAAGTATTTACTTTCATATTTGTAATATATAAATTCTTTATCCGTTTTATTATACATGATATTATTTGTATGTAAATCATTATGTGTAAAATCAAACATTTTTTGATAAGTTATAAGAATCATTATTATTTGAAATAAACAAGATCGCCATTCATCAATACTAATATCTTCTTCTAGTAATGAATCTAATGTGGCTTCCATTTTTTCAAGACATATTACTTGTACGGGAAAATCTTCTATTGTAGAACAACATTCAATATCTGAATTTATACTACTTAATATTTCACTATTATCTCCATCTGTCTCATTTTCACTTTCTGACTCATTATTATCATCATCTTCAAATTCATCTTCACTAGAACTATGAGAAGATCTAGAAGAACATTCACTGCTACTTTTACTTTTATTTAAATTGTTACTTAAATCAAATTCAAAAATTAATTCTGTTGAAATCCCCTTTTCAGTGTTAGATGGTATAAATAAATCATCGAAATTTTCATTATTTAAAGAATATACTGATTTATTGCTAATATTTTTTTCAATAACTAATTTTCTCTTGTAATTTCTAGTATCGCTATCAAAGAATAAGTCAGAATCTATATCGTCTATTTTGAATAGATTATTTTTATTTATATGAAAAAATTCACTATCATTTAAATATTCTAAATCATCAAAAATATTTATTTTAAATTCATTCTGAACACCTAAAAAAGAACCATAAAAATCTAAACCGTGAATAAATTTGTGATGGTGTAAAAGATTACTTGTAAGATATGTAAAAAAACCATCAACATATGCTGAATTATTTGGATCTAAAATTTTCTTTATACAATTATTATTTGATAATCTTGGTAATTCAGATTTTAAATGATTAGATTCTTCATATTTTCCAACCATAAATTTAACTGGATCAATTAAAGGAGAAAATTTAAAAAAAGAATCAATGTATTTTTCATCTTTTTCAGATTTTATTTTACATTTATAAACATTATTAAAGTCACTTTTATCAACGTTTATGATATTATAATGTTGATTCAAATTTATATTTTGATAGTTGTTTTCCTGTAAGTTAAAAAAATGTTTATATATTGGGATATAATTTTGAATTTTTTTTATCCCTATATTTTCAAATTTCTTAAATAATGTTTTATTATCATTCTTTTTATAATAAATGTTGAACATTAATTTGTATAAATAAATAATTTTATTAATTTTAACTTGATTTATGCGTATTTTAATATAAATATATTTTTGAACTAAATATATATGAATTTAGAACTAAAAAAGTTCGATATGAAAAATATTAAGTTTGATCCAAAAAAATCATCAGGTCCTGTAATTGTATTAATAGGAAGACGTGATACAGGTAAGAGTTTTTTATGTAGAGATTTACTTTATTATCATCAAGATATTCCAATTGGTACAGTTATTTCAGGAACTGAGGCCGGAAATGGATTTTATAGTTCTATGGTGCCTAAATTATTTATTCATGATGAATATAATACAGCAATTATTGAAAATATTCTTAAACGTCAAAAAATGGTTATTAAACAAATAAAAAGAGAAAAAGATGCTTATGGTAGAAGTAATATTGATGGTCGCGCTTTCGTTATTTTAGATGATTGTCTTTATGATAATACATGGAGTAGAGATAAATTAATGAGACTTCTTTTTATGAATGGTCGTCATTGGAAAATCATGTTAGTAATTACTATGCAATATCCTCTTGGGGTTCCACCAAATCTTAGAACAAATATTGATTACACATTTATTTTAAGAGAGCCGTATATTGCTAATAGAAAAAGAATTTATGAAAATTTTGCAGGTATGTTCCCCACATTTGAGTCTTTCTGTCAGGTTATGGATCAATGTACTGAAAATTATGAATGTTTAGTTGTTTCAAATAATTCAAAATCAAATAAATTAGAAGACCAAATATTTTGGTATAAAGCCAGTCCACATAAAGATTTTAAATTAGGAAGTAAAGAATTTTGGGATATGTCTAAAGATATTGGAAGTGATGATGAAGAAGAACAATTTGATCCAACAAACAGTAGAAAGGGTCCACGAATAAATGTTAAAAAAAGTAGATGGTAATTACACTGGTAAAGCTTCAACAGTAATACAAAAATTAGTAGTATTATCGAAAATTGGGACAGCATTTACAATTGGAATTGGGTTGAAAATAGTAGTTTCATTAAATTTATCAGATATATATTTTGGTATTCGAGCCTGCATTCTTGTAGATAAAAATTGTGTTTTATTTGTTTTACATGGATTTTCTCTTAATGAATGCCATATTTTATGATGATTACAGTATTTGCATCTACCACTACAAAATAACTCATATTCGCAACAGTTACAATTTTTAAATTCACAATGAAATCTTTTTACCATATTAAATAAGTAATAATATTTAATAATCGTCAATTAACCAAATATCACTATTAAAATCATAATTATTAAAACATTCACAACAAATACCTATATCATGAATATTTTTTTTATTTACATCTACATTTTTTAAAATAATGATATTTGTTTTATAACAGTTAATGGGTAATATACATAATTCACAAAAACTCCATTTATCTTTACAATCTTTACAAATTATCTTTTCAGATTCTATCGTACATACAATACAATTACAAATATCATTAATCTTTTCTTTATTTTTTTCTAATATTTTGTAAATATTATTCATATTAAATATTTTAAGTATAATTATTTAATATGATTATTTAATCTTCTTTCTTCTCACTTACAGTCATATCAATATTTGCATTATCATCTATTTCCTTCTGAACTCTATCTGTCTCACGCGTTCTAATGTTATCACCCTCAAAAAGCTCTTTTCTAATATCTGCGGAACTAATTTCTTCATTACTCTTAAGATTATTCTCAACTGTTGATGAACCAACACCTACAAGATTACCTTCTGAATCAATATTTTGTGTAAGCTTGTTTCCTGTTTCCTTAGCAAGTTTTTTATTATCCTCAATAGCTTTCTTTTTAGCATCTGCGACACGTTTCTCAAACTCTCGTTTTGCTTGTTTTTCATTCTTATTCTTTTCATGCATAAGTTGATTAAGTTCATCATTAAGATATTCTACACGTCCTGTTCTATATGCTTCTGGTTCCCAAGGCATCCATGTACCAACAGGCCCAACAAATACATCATGATTAGGATCTAATTCGCGAAGTAGTTTACAACGTAATTCTGCCTCTTCCTGAGAAGGATAAGATCCGCGTACCTTTACACCGCGCGTATTTGTCTGAAAATTATGCATCTCATTAAATGCACTTTCAAGTTCTTCTTCCTTAGCATCTAAGAAATTCTTATAATCATCAGTAATTGTTGTCTTAACAAGTTCAGCCTCCTCGCTTTTAACAAATTCCTGATAATCTTTCATAATCTTATCAAAATTCATATTGTATTTGTATGAGATGAAATTAAGAAATTGTGAAAACTTCTGAACTCCTTTACTATAATCCCAATGCTTTAGGAATTCCTCAAAGAAAAATAGCTCTTTTTTCTTTAAAATTTTATCTGGACTTACAAAACTCATACACACAAATTTTTGACCTGCTACAGGTTTATCTTCATCTAAAAGATCAACGTATTTAGGATTTTTTTCTCCATTAGGTAATTTTTCAGTTTCAAAAGGTAATTCTTTAGACATTTATAATATTTTTAGTATTTAATATTTTAAGTTATTTTTATCTAATAATGTATTTTTTTTTCTGTAGAAATAATATAAATGCTCGGTGAACTTGGAAATTTATTTGACCTTGGTGAACTTATCCGTCGTGTTGTAAAATACCTTGTTGAGGGTATCATGGTTGCTATTGCCGCCTACGCTATCCCCAAGCGCTCTCTTAACTTAGATGAGGTCATGCTTATTGCCCTCACTGCTGCCGCTACTTTCTCCATCCTCGATACTTACGTCCCATCTATGGCTGTAAGTGCTCGCTCCGGAGCTGGTTTCGGTATGGGCGCTAACCTTGTTGGTTTCCCTCGCATGTAAATTATATTTTGTAATATGTTTAAAATTTAAACACGTTATAAATATCCAAAATACTATCAATACAATAGTAAAAAATAATGAATAACTTATATTTGTTATAGGTTCCATAGAATCGCTCATAAAAATATATATTTCACTTAAACCATAAAAACTTATACCCTCTACCAAAACACCCATATAAATACCATTACCTATAATTAATAAATTATTTGTTAAATCATTAAACTGTAACGCCATTAGAGCTGCAAATATAGCATGATGTATATGATAATGAATATTTTTAGCAGAATTTATAAATAAAAGAATGTAATTCAACCCAAAAATAAAAAACAACGATAATATTGATAATATTGTATTTCCACATCTTCTATATTTAGTTAGATCTAATATGTCTCTTATTGTTAAATACAGCAAAGGTACACCTATTATAATAAATACAATAATCTCCCTTAATGTAAGATGATTCCAAAAGTTTCCACTTATAGTAAAATTTTGTAAAAAATTTACTTGTCCTAATAAAGCAAAAATTATTGCACTTGAAATTGTTATAATTTGATATAAAAATAATTTTTTTCTTGAAAGATTTTTAAAAGTTAATTGAGATATCGTAGTTATTGTATAAGTTATTAATAACGCAATTGTTAAATCATATGCATATGTGTAATTTGTAATCCTTTCATAATGACCTTTTGTTATTAGTGATGTTATCTTTAATGTTTGACTAGCAAAAAAGGTATTTGCATATATAAGTTGTAAGTAAATATAAAAATAATTCATTAAAATTTATAATACAAATATTTCTAATATATTTATATTAATTAATTATGCTCTCGCTTACAATTAAGGAAAGGATATTTACTATATAATTTAAATATAGCAAGTTCTTTTTTTTTAGCTTCAATCATAATATCAATATGACATTCATATTTTTCAGGAATTTCTAATAAATATTCTGGTATTACTTCAATATAATCAGAATGATGCCCTGTTCTTCCCGAACCCTGTTCTGAAACATGAAATTTAGGTTTGATTCCTCTTTTTTTCCATGTATTTAATATGTCTTCTATATAATATTCTGCTTTTTCAATACATTCGTCTGGATGTAATATATTATAACATGTATAATGATGTGTATCAAATACTACAGGTATATTAACTTTTTTTGATACATATAAACAATCTTTAATGGAAAAGCATTTTTCACAATTTTCTAATACTAACCTTCTTTTAATTGATTCAGGAAGACGTTTGTAATTTTCACACCATCTTTCAAGTGTTTTTTCTTTATCACCATATAATCCACCACCATGAACTACCATAACTGAATCTGGACCCATACCCATACGATCTAAAACTTCTGCATGATAACTAAGATCATTTATAGTTTGTTGAAAGGTACTTTCATTTGGTGTCCCTACAACATTATATTGTCCTGGATGAAAAGTTAATCTATGATTAAGATGTCTAGCATATTCTCCTATTTTTTTTAAAAGAGCATCAGCAAATTCCATATCGTAATCTTCTACCATTGGATTGCTTATATGAGGAAATAATTCACTTGAAATTCTTAAAACTTTAATACCATTTTGTTCGTTCCATTTAATCATCTTATATAAATCATTTAAATTCTGAATTATTTTTAATTTTAGTGTTTGTATACCTTCTTCTTCTATCTTTCTTATAATCATTTTTCTAGAACAAAATACAGTTGGTTTCTGTTCTCTTAATGTTGTATTTAAACAACATAGACCCAACTGAATTGGTTTGTTAGTAGACATTGTTAGAAATTTATAATTGAATAATTAGAAAACTTTTTAATAATTCAATTTTATATATGAAATATATTCTTTTAGGAATTTTAATTATAATATCTATTTTACTTGTGAAATATGCATTCAAAAATAAGGAAAATATGGTATCAGCAAAAAAATTACCATCACCTAATATTGTTTTAATGGGAGATTATGATTTTCATCAACCAAAAAACATAAAATATCCATCATTAAAAAAAATTTTATTAAGTAAATATCCATTAGCAAAAATAAAAACATACACAAATGATTGTGTTATGATAAATAATTTTAATAGTTATATTAATAATATTCCAGATTTATTTAACAATAAAAATACAATAATAATTGTAGCTGTTGGTATGAACGATATATATAAAAATTTGATAAATTGTAATTCAAATAAAAAAATAAGTCCCAATAAAGAAACCATAAATTGTATTGAAAGTACACATATTTATAATAATTGGGCTAATGAAATAAATAGATTAATTCAAAAATTTGATAAAGCAAACATTATTATTTTAGGAAGCTATTATCCTAAAATGAATAGTACAATACCTGTTTGTAAACATAAACTAAAAGTAGATAAATATCTAGAGGAAGACATAGACTATTGGAATTCTAATTTAAGCAATTATTCTAGAAATAAAAATATTTCATTTATTCCTATTGATAAGATTATTGGAGAGAATGATTTAGAAAATGATGGATTTACTATTAAAGAATCATCATTTAATAAAATTGCAAAGGAATTAATTTCAGAAATTTCTATTAAGAATACATAACTTTAATAAAATTAATACAATAAGTATCATGTGTAATAAATCACCAGATAAACGTGGACTTAAAAATCTATGTGATTTTACTGTTGATAATTTAAATAAACATCCCTTATAAATATGTCTAGTTAAAAGAGTAAGTATATTCATAAAAATTAAGTAATATAAAATTGCAGGTGTTCTTATATATATTATTCCAATAACCATAAAAATATTGAATGCTACATCCGAAATATTAATACAATTATCTTTATGTAAAAAAGATCCAGATACAGCAATGGTATGAAAAAATAAAGAAGAAATCATAACTAAATAATCAGAAATTGTTTTAGATTTATAAAATGCAAATATTGTTATTATTAATGAAAATAATGAGAAATAAAAAAAATGTTTTTTATAATTGATTATATCAATAATACTTCTTTTATCATATTTTTCTATCATCCTATAAATATAGTTTTGATTTTTTTCAAAATTATATTTAATAATATGGGTTAGCTTAAATAGTAGGTACATATTCCCAAGATAATTCATTACATATTTTTTTCCATATTTCATCTTGCTCTATTCTTTTAACAGGATCTTTTAACATAGGAAAAAATGGTAAAAAAGTTACTTCCCCTAATAATTCGCACATTTTATACAGAACATAGTAATAATTAAGAAAGTTTACTCTATCATCAGGACAATGTTTTGCATATGGTCTCTGTATATCCATAAAAAGACTACAAAGTTTTTCTTCTAATTCTGGACTCATGATTGGTGGTTTAATACCTAATTTATCCTTTATAAAAGGTATATGTTCATAGTATTTATTATAACCTAATTTTTTTAATATATCTTTAGCTTTTTTATTAGACATTTGTTTTAATGTTATTCTTTCTTTTTTAATTTGAGCTTTAATGTTTTCAATAACTTCATCAGGTATTTGCGTGGTTTCTTTAGCTTGAAATTGAGCTAAAATTTCTCTAAAATGATTAATTCTCTTATATGCATAAAAACAAACTTCTTTTGGGGGTTCTTTGTATGATGGTTTTTCATGTTCTACAAGATAATCATATCTAGTACCACATTCCTTACAAATTAAAACACCCTCATGTTCGACAGATATTAATTCACCAGAGCATTTACATTTTTCTTCTTTAACAATATAATTATTAATATCAAAATATTTATCATCAATATTTGTTAGATATTTTTGAATGTAACTAATATCTTCATTTTTTGTTTTTTCTTCTTTATTTTTATTAAAAAACGAATGAAGTATTGTTTTTTTATTTTTACCATCTGTTAGATCTTTCTTTTTTTCAAAATAATCAAACACATGTTTAGCATTTTGTAAAAGATAATCTTTTTTTTTATTTTTTTCAGATTTAATTTTTTTTTTAATTTCTTTTAATTTATCTTTTAATTCTAATTTTTCTTCTATAGAAATTTCTAATTTTATCATTTTTTTTATTTTTTCTTTTTCTATTTCTAGTTTTGGTATTAGATTATTTTCAATATCATTAAAATTATTCATCATTTCTTGATGTTTATTATCAACAGTAACATTATTTTTTGTACTACAAATTATTTTTTTTGTAGCCTTAGGCTTAAAGGCAGGCATATATTTATTATAATAAATAATTATTTAATTTGCTTTTTAGTTAATTAATGTTTTATGTATAAATTTTATAGTATTTTTCTCTCCAAAAATCAATGGATATTAATCTTGATAAAATTCAAAATAAACATGTAAACCCAATACTACTACATAAAATGGCCTTCTTATATAATGCACTTGAAAACGGATGGACTATAAAAAAAAAGAATAATGCATATGTTTTTACCAAGAACCATGAAGGTAAAAAAGAAGTATATTTGGATAATTATTTAAAACGATTCATGAAGGATAATTTTGAAATATCAAGTATTTTAGAATAAGCTAATTAATTAAATTAATTATTCGCTTTTTCAAAATTTTTTTTTCTTTAGCAATATTATAATAATATGGGAGGTGGATTAATGCAACTCGTAGCCTACGGCGCCCAAGATGTTTACCTTACTGGAAATCCCCAGATTACTTTCTGGAAAGTCACCTACCGCAGACATACCAACTTTGCCATGGAGTCAATTGAACAGACTTTCAATGGCCAGGCCGATTTCGGTCGCCGTGTCCAGTGCACTATCTCCAGAAATGGTGATCTTGCCTACCGCACATACCTTCAGGTTACCCTTCCCGAGATCGGACAGGATTCCTGCTGCAATGATAACAACGACTGCAAGGGTATCTACGCCCGTTGGTTAGACTACCCCGGAGAGCAGCTTATCTCCATGGTTGAGGTTGAGATCGGAGGCCAGCGCATCGATCGCCAGTACGGTGACTGGATGCACATCTGGAACCAGCTTACCCTCACCGCCGAGCAGGAGCGTGGTTACAACAAGATGGTTGGTCAGACCACCCAGCTTACCTACCTCATCGACCCCTCTTTCGCCGATGTTGACTCTGCTTGCGCTAACAAATCTGTCCCCGCCGCTGTCTGCGCCCCTCGCAACGCTCTTCCTGAGACTACCCTTTACGTCCCACTCCAGTTCTGGTTCTGCCGCAACCCTGGTCTTGCCCTTCCTCTTATCGCCCTTCAGTATCACGAGGTCCGCATCAACCTTGAGCTTCGCCCATCAGACGAGTGCCTTTTCGCTGTTACTAGCTTAGCAGATATGGACGCTACTGACGCCACTAAGGCTTCCGGTAAATCCGTTAAGGACGCTGCTTCCTACCAGAAATCTCTTGTTGCTGCCTCACTCTACGTCGATTACGTTTTCCTCGACACTGATGAGCGCCGCCGCATGGCCCAGAACCCCCACGAGTACCTCATCGAACAGCTCCAGTTCACTGGTGATGAGTCCGTCGGTTCTTCATCCAACAAGATCAAACTCAATTTCAACCACCCTTGCAAGGAGCTTGTCTGGGTCGTTCAGCCTGACGCCAATGTTGACTACTGCCAGTCATTCCTTAGCGGCACAAACCTTAACCGTGCCCTTGGAGCTCAGCCTTTCAACTACACCGATGCCTTAGATGCTCTTACCAACACAATTGCTGCCTTCTCTGGACCCATGGGTGTCTACAACGGAGGTAACAATGCTTTCGTTGATAAGGACGGTCTTTTCCAGGACGGTGCTGCTGATACTCTCTCTGGACCTGTCATTCAGTGGGGTGAGAACATGGGTAACAATGCTACATTCACTGGTATTAAGGACCCCAGCGGTTCTGCCGCCTCCTTTAATTCCAGCTGCACTACTGGCCCCGGTAACTACAAGGTTCCTTTCCCTGTTGAGGAGGATTTCGCTGACTCTGGTGTCTCTGATGCCGGCGCTTTCGTCCTTGCCGAGACAGCCCTCAACATGCACTGCTGGGGACAGAACCCTGTCGTCACTGCTAAGCTCCAGCTTAACGGTCAGGATCGCTTCTCTGAGCGCGAGGGTACCTACTTCGATCTCGTTCAGCCTTACCAGCACCACACACGTAACCCCGACACTGGTATCAATGTCTACTCATTCGCTCTCCGCCCTGAGGAGCACCAGCCCTCTGGTACTTGCAACATGAGCCGCATCGATAACGCCACACTTCAGCTTGTCCTCTCCACCCACGCTATTGGTGGTGATGCCACTGCTAAGGTCCGTGTCTACGCCACTAACTACAATGTCCTTCGCGTCATGAGTGGTATGGGAGGTCTTGCTTACAGTAATTAGATTTTCTCTTAAAATTGAAATCTTAAAACCCTTTACTTACAAAAATAACTTAAATATAATTCATATTTATAAATTATAATTATGAATTTGAACAATCACCCTATTTATGGAACTTTTGAATATAATGTATGGAAACCTTTGTATTTCCATAGAACAAATAAAAAAACAAAAGCACACGAATTTGGAAAACATCCTAAGTATGAAATAATATTTATTAACAATCAAGAGACGCCATTTATAATAAGACATAAAAAAACAAAAAATTTCATTAATGTTTGTCGGAATAGATATATTCTTGCTTTAGATAGTTGTAACCACACTTACACAGATATTCATATCGCCGTTGCATCAGCATTCCCTCATATTACACCAAAAGAAACAATCGACCATATAAATGATGATCCTACTGATAATCGTATTACAAATCTAATGTGGATGGAACGAAGTGAGAATAGTAAAAAAGGACAGAAAAAGGCTGTAAAAAACAGCAACGCAAATGGAGGAAGACATGGTAAATATGTTACTATGAGAAAACCTGACCTTACAGATAAAAACAAACGTGATAAATCTATTCCTATTGGTTTATTTCGTAGTGTAGATAAATGCGCTCAATTCGTTATTGATAATGTTATTCAAAAAGATAAGAAACCCCAACTCAAAACAACAGCGGCAAAAATTCGACGTGCTATATCTACCCCACATTTGAAAGCATACGGATATTATTATGATAAATTTGAAATTAGTATAGAGGAAGAAGAATGGAAACAACATCCTGAATGTCCTGAATATCAAGTATCTACACATGGACGTTTTAGAAATTCATATGGGATTATTACTACAAATAAAAAAATGCGTAATGGTGCAAAATATTCGTCTGTATCATTTCAAAACTCACAAAAATATATTCATAAATTAGTATGGGAAACTTGGGTTGGTCCTATTCCAGAAGGAATGGATATCATGCACGATGATACAGCGCCTTTACAAGAAGATGGAACTTATCGTAATTGGTTATGTGACTTATCAATTGGAACGCGTAAAGAAAATATGGTTTCATTCCATAAACATAAGAATACACAAGAAATACAAGAACAAACAACATTTATTGAAAATGTTCCTGATATTTCCATATTAGCACCCAAACGTGTGTTCCCTTCAAACCCACTTGGAGAACTAATGCGTAACGCACCACAAGGAATTCAATTCATTCAAGCAAAAAATCGTGGAAATAAATATGTCCTTAGTCGATTATTTTCTACAACTGGTAAAGATATTCCTACAACTGGTAAAAAAAAAGTAAGTGATGAAGAAAAATTCCTACACGTATTAGAATTATATCAAAGTATGTGTTTACCTGAAAAGCAAAATAAGAAATATATGGAGACAAATATTGAAGATTATAAAAAATTTATTCCCCAATAAATGTAAAATATAATATAAACGTCATTTGTACATCATTGGTCAAGATATCAAAATTTCAACTAAGTTTTTATAATTCATTCTTCTTTTCTAGTTCTAAGTTAGTCACAAATTTTTTCTAATTCTACAAAAGAATTTGTACCAAAAAGTTCAAATATATCAATACCTGGTATTATTGCGTGTACAAATTCACTTTCAATATCTGATGCATTATTTGATGTTATGTAATCAAAATTTTATTTACTTTAGAATTAAATTGATTAATTTATTTTAAATTTTATTTTATAAAAACTAAATTTAAAATGCTCGAAATAACTTTCAAAGATCACAAAATTATCATCGGTAAAAATCAAGATGAAAATGATGAATTAGTAAATAATGCAGATCCAGATGACTATTGGCTACATTTATCTAATTATCCTTCACCTCATGTAATTATTCAAAATCCAAATAAAAAAAGGATTCATAATAAAATTATAAAACAAGCTGCATATCAGTTAAAAATCAATTCAAAATACAAAAATATTCAAAATATAGAAGTTGATATTACAAAAATAAAACATTTACAACAAACAAAAAAACCAGGAATGGTAATTATTAATCAATTAATTAAAAATATAAAAATATAAAAATTTAAAAGTAAAAAAGTAAAAAATTGAATTATCTTAAATAATAGTATTTAATAATACAGCACCCCAAAATGTATCAAGAAAACAAACAAACTGTTTCCAATGAAAGTGAAGTTAATTATAATGAAAATCCCATTATTTGGCCGAAAATGACTGATTTAGAAAAACAAATTATTACTGACTGGGCGACTGATGTTGATTCTTTAAATTTATTAAATTTAATTAAAGTACTTCATAAAAAGTTAAATGAATGTGAGGGGAATTCCTTTAATGATAAACTTTTGAATATGGATTTTACAAAGCCTAATGGTAATCTATTTGAAAATATTATGGCTCAAATATTAACAGTATCATATTGTAAAATGTTAGATGTAGAAAAAGTTGATGAAAAAAAATTAAATACAAAAATAGTTGAATTATGGAATAATTTTAAATCCTATTATATGCAAATTTAAAATATAAATTTTATCTACTAATATCTAGTAAAACATTTGTATAGTTATAGTAAAAAAAATTGAAATATTTTTAATATAACTTATTCAATGTTATATAAACCTAATAATACAAGACAATTATGAGTTCCACACAGTTGAAGATTATAAACCGTTTGTTGTTGTTGGCTGAAAAGTCTAAGGGAGGAAAAAACTGGCAGCAACACGCATCAGCTATTTGTTGCGGAAAGAAAATTATATGTATGTCAATTAATAATGACCGAACTAAGTTTGGTAAGAATATATATTGTTGCGGACATAGTGAAGCTAATTGTGTGTTGCAATATTTGAATCGCTCTTTCCGTGGTAAAAGAAATAAGTCGTTAGTTTTAGCAGGCTCACGAGAAAAAGCAAAAAGTTGACTATATATATTGCTAGAAGGAGAAAAAATAAGTCACATCCAAAATATAAAGGAGCATTGTCTGCACCATGTAATCATTGTTTATCTTTAATAAAAAAATGCGGAATACAAAAAATAAAATACACAGATGATTTTGATAATATTGTAAGTGTTAGAACAAAAGATTATAATAATAATCACGTATCTTCAGGTATTAAAATTATGAAAGAGATGAAAATATTATCATGATATAGTATAATGAATAATACTTTAATTTTATTAATTGCATTAATAATTTTACTTATTTTTTTTCTAGCTCAAATGCCTAGAAAACATCATATTGTAAATAGACATCCATATCGAAAAGATATTATTTATGTAAATAATTCATTTCCTATATGGCGGGTACCTAGTGGATGGGCTAGACCTATGAGAAGAAAAATTAATCATGTTCCTATGATTCCACTTGTACCATCACATCATTTATTAGGACCAGGAGGTATTCATCGTTTATAATTTTATTAGAATAATATATAAAATGAATTTTTTAGAATTAATCGCACTATTTTTAGTTATTCTAATTCTTATTGTAATTGTTAATAATATTTTTTTGTATGGTAGAGATTTAGCAAAATATCCAAAAAAAACAGAAAAAGATATTGAAAGAGATATAAGACATTATTATCCCGGTTCACCAGATGATGAATATGAAACAGATTATGACTCTGATTCTGACTCTGATGATGAAAATACACATAAACCACGTCCTAATCATAAAAAACAATATAATCTCAAACCTCAACACATTGCAGATTATGTATCTTCGCACATAAATTAAAAATTGAAATATGTAAATTAATTACTTATATTTAATCATATATACAACATTCTAATAACATAATAAGATTTATGGTATTAAATAAAAAAACCCAAAAATCTGATTATGTAGATATTCGAAAATTAAATGATAACTTCTACATATTAATTCGAAAAAAAAGATATTGGAATAAAAAAGAAATAAAATTTATAAAAAAATATTTAAACTACAAAATATTCTATCCAATACCAAAAAATTATATTGATATATCAATATTTGGTTATAATTGTGAATATGGATATTATGAAAAATCATGTCCAAAATATATTTTATTTAATTTTGATTCAAAAAATGGTGAACGTTTATCTTTAAGAGGTATTACAGTTGTAAGTAACACCGGCAACGACATTCATAAAAATAAAAAATATTTTACAATTGAATTAATAGGTAATATTGCTATTACAAATTCTATTGTAAGATCAATGAAACGTAAAAATAAGATAAAAGTACAATCAGGAAAAGATATGATATTATTTTGGAGAGAGTTTGGTAGACGTTCTTATTTTGATTATTGTAAATTAAATGCTATGGAAGATGTAATAGGATTTTATTGGAAATATGGTTGGCGGTTTACTAATAATTTTAAATACTTTAAAAAAAAAGAAAAAAGAGTATCAAAACATATATCTAAATTAAATGAAGTGAATATAGCATATAAAAATACTAAAAAAGAAATATTATTATACGATAGAGATCAAATATTGGTAAAATATTTCGATAGATATATGGATAATTACTACTCAGATACAAAAATGACTGAATATAAATTAAATAATGAAGATATAAATTATTATTTAATAAAAAATACACTACATCTTCAAAGATTTAAAATGCGGTTTCATGGTTATCCTATGTATCTAAATTGTAAGTAAATCACTCTAAGTGCGTTAATTATACAAAAATAATAAATTTAGGAATATAATTTATAATGAAAGTAGACCCAGACACAAAACAAAGAATTGTAACAACATTTTCAATGTGTTTAGAATTTTATAAAGTACTTATGGGTACATTTTTAGTTATTTTTGTACCCCAACAATGTAATGATAAAATTTGTAGTATGAATGAAAATTTTTTTAATGGTACAACATTAAATAGTATGGGTAATATTTCTAACTTTATAACTTTTACATCTATCGGTACTCTTTACTTTATTGAACTCAAACGTGAAAATTGGTGTATTCAATATTTAGATATAGATGATGAAAAAAGTACAAATAATTTAGATACTGAAATTGAAGCATATCCGAAATATAAAGCAGAAATGGCTCGTCTTAATACTCATTATATAAGATCAGTCTATGCGGCACTCTTTATGATGTTTACTAATTTTATTATTTCTGGTGTTACTGTTTATCAATCATATGCAGGTACAAATAGCATAACTACATTTTTAAGTTTCTTTATGCTAGTATTTATGAAACTTTATAGTTCGTGGACTGTGGGTGCACTTTCAATAAAAAATGAGAGGGCAAATAGTGCATATATGAAAGAACCTAAAACATATAATACAATTGATGAAGACTACAGAATACAAGATAGTCCTGAAGAAAAAACAGTTGATATAGAAGATATTGAAATAGAAATGAAAACTTTATAGTTAAAATAATACATATTAAAAATAAGATATGTATTAGTTATAATGTCTATAATATCTGTTACAGAACAACAAACGCAAAACTATATTAATGCAGGAGAGAAAATTATAGAAAATAATGAATTTTTGAAAGATATTAGTGAATTAATGGAAAACGAAAAGTTTAATAATTTTTTTAATAAATATATGAGTGATTGGATGGATATAAAGTGCAGTATAACATATATGAAATTATATAATGAGTTTAAAATAAAATATGAAAAACTTAATAACAAGCAACTAGATAGAAGTATTATTATTTATCTTTTAACAAAAATTATGAAAGATAAAAAATTAAGACCTTGGTCTATTAAAACTATAGATACAATTTTAAATAATAATAAAAAAAAATTTTTTGATGAGTTTGAAAAATTTTTAATTGAAAATAATGATATTAAATTACTAACAGACTAAATATATTTCTAATTACTAAATAGCCTATTCATATTATTGACCTCAACCTTATTTTTTTCTTCTTGAAATAATGTATCTATCATATCAATACTTCTAAGACGTAGACTATAATCTTGTCTAGCATTTGAGCGTCCTACTCTTCCAAATGCTTGAATAAGCTTTTCTTGACTAAGATTTGCAAGGTCTTTTCCAATATAACCATGACAGAATTGATAATTTGTTCCATAAATATAGTCAGTAGATGCAATAATTAAATATAGTTTTTGTTTAATAGCTAATTCTTTCATAATTGCAACATAGTCAATATTTGTATGCTTTGCGAATACCCCAATACCCATTAATAGAAGAACCTTCCAATTAGGCTCTACTTCAAGCATCATAATTTTTTCTACAATATCATCATCAATCGAACTTGTAAATGCTGACTTACAATCTGCATGTTCCCAATATTCAAGGTGTGACTGAGTATTTGGTACAAATCTTGTTCCTAAACGAATTCGTTTCATTTGACTTCGTAAACCCTCATAACGTTCAATTAATTCGGCAGTTTTTTTATCATTTAGATTCAAACCTGATTTTTTATTTTCCTGTCTTGATTTACCTTTCAAAGAACCTTTCGACTTTTTTAATTCGTCTTCTTTAGCAGTATCTTTATTTTTATTAATTTCGTGTTGTATTTTCTCCATTTCAACACGAATACCTTCATTATAACTCATATCTTCAAGAATTGCATCTAGCATAACAGTTGGGATTTTAGCAATCTTTAAACAAAATTCACCAATTTTTTCAATATTATTAGCCAAATAAATAGTTGGTCCATCAGTTAATGTATAAGCATCTGATGTTGTAATTTTAATTGGTTTTTCATATAGTGCCTTTTTTTTAGTTTGAAAATATGAATAAACATCAGAATAATTATCTTTTATAGCAATTAGTAACTTTAAATAATATTCTTTAATACTCATTACATCAATCATTTCAATAGAATCAAAATAATTATCTATATGATATAATTCATTAAGATTGCAATTTTTATTTACATAGATAACAAACTTGCATACTTCTTTAATATCAAAATGTCTAAGAAGAGTTTTATATTTTTTAATGTGTCTTACACACTTTTTAACTTTTTTGAAATCTTCATAAATCAAATGTGGTAAAACCACAAAACCATTAGGATCTAAAATTGGAATAGTTTTACTACAATCGTGACTTACAATGCTATGAATATTCGTACATCCGAATTTTTCTTGAAAATAACCAATCATTTCAATTAACTCTTCTTGTTGAGGCAACGTAGCAGATGAAAGAACGACATTTGGAATTTCATTTTCATTCCAATTTCTAGATAATACAGAATGATATTCATGATCTTCATAATCTAATGTAATGGTTGGTTCATCCCAATATAATATTAAATCGTCTAATTTATTAAACGCTCTCATATAATTCATAGCAGGTAAATATGATTGAATATCTGATATCATAATTTCAACATTATCACCAACTTCATTATCTACTCTGAAAATACCTCCAGTTTTTCTATTACGTATAGTTTCTTTAGCTGCAAAATAGTGCAATCTAATGTTCCCAGCATCTTTACATCCGAAAGCGACAGCTATTTTGATTTCCATTGATATACATGCTTTAGCAAGTTGTAGTCCTACATGTTTCGCAGCACAAACGAAAATAATTCTATTACCTCCTTTTACAAGACCAATTGGACTCATTGTTTTTCCTGTACCAGTTGGCGCTTGATAAAGTATTAGTTTAGCACTTCTTTCTCTACATTTTGAAAATAATTCTTTTTGGTGAGTATATAATTGAATATCTCGATATTTAATAATATCGTTATTACGTTCAATATAATTATATGCATTTTTAATAAATTTTTTCTTACTAAATAAAACTTCTTTATCTTTTATAATAGATTTAATAATTTTTGAAAATTTTTTATTTAAATTTGCAATATTATATTTCATAAGTTGCGTCATTGTATAAAAGTGTTTATTTTTATCATCTCCGTCTTTTGATAGGAAATCATCTAATAGTTTTATCAAAACAAATTCAAATATTTCATCTTTAATATCTTTAATTCTTTTATCTGTATTTCGAATTCTTATTGTATCCGCCTTCTTAAGCTTTACACCTTTTTTCTTTTTTTCTTCCATAAATTTTAGATTATGTTTCTTGAATATTTTTTTTAAAGGTTCTTTAAGATATTCATCAAATAAGAATTCATGATATTCATCTGACGAACTATTTGATAATTTAATAAAATTTAAAAGAGATACAGTATCATTGAATTTAATATTTAAATTGTTATATCCTTCTCCAATCAACTTTAGGATTCTTAATTCTTCTGGTTTTACAGGTATTTCGAGAGAATCCCATTCTTCTTTAGATAATTTTGTTTGACTTAAATCCATCTTATTATTTTGTTTTATCAATAAATATCAAATTTTATTTTTAAACTTATTCAATTTTATTTATATTAATAAAAAAATAATATTTACAAATTATATAAATGGTAAGATATTACGGAAGAGCTAAACAGCGTACTGGATCTGTTAACACAAATCAACTTGGTTTAAAAATGAGTGGTTCACCATCAATTGTAGGCCGAAATGCATTTTCATCTGTTTCTATTGCTAACAGAGTTGTTGCTAATCAGGCTCGTTGCGGTGCTGTTTTATTACATGGTGTTGTAATTAAAACTAACACAGCTCCTTGCAAGAAAGCCGCTCCTAAAAGCGCAGCTGTTGCTGGCGGCGTTGGTCGTATCTGGAGTCCTCGTATTTAAATTGAAATATAAAAATTTACATAATTAAAATATAATAATCAAACATAATGGCTATTATATTTAGTATTGAAGGTAATGTTGGTTCAGGTAAGTCTACACTTGTTAAAAATTTAAAACATTATCTTAAAAAGCAATATCTTAACTACAATGTTATTTATCTACAAGAGCCAGTTGATGTATGGTCTTCAATAAAAGATGAACATGGAAATACAATATTAAAAAAATTTTATGAAAATCAAAAAAAATATGCATTCTCATTTCAAATGATGGCATATATTTCAAGACTATCACAAATAAAAAATATTATTTATAAAAATCCTAATACAATAGTTATATGTGAACGTTCTGTATGGACCGATAAAAATGTCTTTGCAAAAATGTTGTTTAATGATAGAAAAATAGAAGAAATTAATTATAAAATTTATAATATGTGGTTTGATGAATTTGTAAAAGAATACACTTTATCAGGTATATTTTATGTTAAAACCGACCCTAAAAAATGTCATGAAAGAGTAAATATTAGAAATCGTGAAGGAGAAAATATTCCAATTGAATATCTCGAAAGTTGCAACTTATATCACGAGAATTGGCTTTTAAACACTAATAAAAAAGTTATAACATTAAATGGTAATATCGAATTTATAAATAATATTCCAACTGAATGGATTGATAAAATAGAAGCTATGATAAAAACTTCTATTCCCAACACTTCTAAAAATATAGATGATATTAACACTATTATAACTTCAGTACAATGCTGTTAATATAGTCAATTAGTTAATAATAAATTATTTATTACAGGCGTTGGTTTGAATTTTAATATATCAATTTCTATTTTTGTTGTTGGAAATTCATTTTCACCATAAATATCTTGTAATAAAAGCCATTCAAAAATACCCCCCGGATAAACATATACATTTGTAAATCCCAAATTTATTAATTTATGATATTTTTTATATATATCATCATCATTGCTATTCTTTCCATATATTACAATAGTTAAATTTGGATTTGCTAATGCTTTATTAATTATATCGACTTCTTGTTTAGGTAAAGTAGTTCCTTTTATAAGACAATCTTGATCTAATTCACTCAATGTATTTATTATAATATATTTATTTCCTCTCGATAACAAATATTTAATGTCTTCAAATCCTATTTTTTTAACAGAACTTGGTTTATTTCCCATCTAAAAATATATTATTAATATAAAATAAATTTTCTTTAACTACTTAAAATCAATCAAATTTAACAACAATTTCAACTTCTTCTTTCTTAATACTTTTGGTTGCCGAAACAGATAACTCTTTTCTTTTTTTTCTAGTTTTTGTTGCTTTATTTTTAACAATTCTGTTTTTAGATGAACTGTTCCTAGAATTCATATCTGCATCTATATCTTTAAAATTTTCTTCAATATAGTCTAAAATTTTATATTGTAAAGCCCATCGAAAAAAATTTAACTGACCTAATGTAGTTTGAATACAAATATTATCATCTTCGCCATAAGGTATTACTATACGATCCCATCTACAAAAAGGATCAAACCTTTTCTTAGAATATGCTTTTAACTTTAATTTATAGTCAATGTAAACCTTAAATCTTTTTGTTTTATCTTTATCAGTAAGCATATAACATGTATAATGTTTTTTACTGTAATTTGTTACAAACCAATCAATTAATCTAAGACTAACTTTATGCTCTCCATTAATTATAGGTAAAATTTTATCAATATTATTATCTTTACGATAAAATTCCATAAGTTTATTCAAAAGAAGCTGGTTTTGTGTTGAATAAGACATATATGTATTTTTCAATTTACACCTTTAAATACTTATATTAATCAATTAAATATTACTATCTTTTGGTCTTAAATGTGTATCTTGAATTTCTAAATCTCCAATATAATTATTAGTTGATAAAAATGGATTAATAGATTTCTGTATCACCATATAACGATTTGAAATTCTCTCATTGCTTAATGCGCGTTTTCCACTAGGTTCGTGATGAACTGTTTGAAAATCTATTAACCCAGGTATCCTCTTTTGTTCTAATTCTTGTTCTCTTTCAATTACTCTTTCATTCTGTTCATCAGAAATTTTTTGTTTCTTGGAGAGAATATCTATTGTATTTTGTTCTGTTACATATTTATTAATGTTAATTTCTTGATTCAAATCTTTTATTTTTTTACGAGAACTTCTAATCATAGATCCTCTTTTATCGCTCCATTTAGAATATTTATATTCCATTAATTAGTATTTATATTTAATTTTTTTTAATTAACCTCATTTGTTTAGTAAATCTAAATTTTTCATCATTTTTACATCTTCTCTCCAAATTACATTTCAAACAAGAAATTATTGTATTTAAATTACTATGACTTATCGAGTTATCTATCCTATCTAAAGTCCATTGTTTAGGATCTCTTTTATTAGAATACATTAATAATGTAGTACATTCACAATATTTGCATTTTAATTCCGATTTAATTAATTTATCAATTAATTCACCATATTTAATAAATAATTCTTTATCATATCTATCTTTTTTTTTATCCTGAGTTTTGTAACTATTTAATTTTTGTTTTAAACTTTTAATAATATCTTTATCTCCATTAAATTTAATATTAGAATTAAGTTTACTAAGCATATCTAAATGATTAATACTTTCAAAAACTGAAATATCAATATTTTTAATATTTTTACGCTCTTCTGTCTCCTTTACCAAACTTATTTTTTTTATCATAATAAAATTATTAATTATTAAAATAAATGATATG
>Ga0181580_10000309_pt1 | contig 35166 bp, 33 predicted proteins | sample 071ome_23_FD_132413 | JGI IMG/M metagenome (GOLD analysis project Ga0181580, IMG submission 132413) | Coastal salt marsh microbial communities from the Groves Creek Marsh, Skidaway Island, Georgia - 071403BT metaG (megahit assembly) | ecosystem: Environmental > Aquatic > Marine > Intertidal... | reverse complement strand
GAATCGGCCTGGGTTCACGTATCCGCACATTTTGTCATAGTACCAATAACATCATTAGCGTTCTTCAAATCGATCAACGGTTGAGTCGATCCTTACGAGCCTTCGCCCGTTCGTCGCTCCAAATGCGCTCCGAACGCGCGTTGAGAAGAGCTTTAGCTGAGGTGCCCCACGCGCCTCACAACTAGTCGCGCATCGATCGCCATGTCGCGCATCGTCGCCAGCGCAACCGCAACGACGATCTCCTCGGCATGCTCATCGGCTTTATCGCGCGGTCGCGCGTACCGTCGCGCGTCTTTTAGTCGTAGCGCGCGACGGATAAACGTGACGAGAGCCGTGACGTCGCCAGTCCAACAGAGTCCAGACGTCGTCGCGACCACCGAGCCGTCTCAGATGCAATCGGCGCCCGCGATGTGCAAGGTAGTCGCGTTCGTGCCCGTTGACGAGGATTCTTTCATGCACTACCCGCCCGAGCTCGTCGATCGCGGGCGGTTCGAGCGAGACGCGCCGAGTTGGGGAGAAGTGATGCGACACATGGCGGCGCGCGTGTCTTGGACGTCGGCTGGTGAGTCTGACGAGCTGAATGCGCCGCTTTCCATGACTGTGGTACCCATTAATGCAAGCGAAGACGAAATGGTTGTGGCGTGCGTCAATGCGGACGTTTTCATCGCCGTCGGCGTCTCAGATGAGGCTGTTGCCAACCGGATTCGAGCCGCGACGGGAGCAGTCGCCACTGGCATCGCATTCGATTCGTCCGCGATGGAGGACGACGAAAGGATTTGCTATCAACCGATCAATCAGTTGAGAAGGATGAGCTCAAAGTTGATTCCTTGGAGCTCGGCGGCTCGAGACGTGCGTTTGATGGATCAGATACACGAGTTGTACGGCAGAAAGAATCATTTGGATCTTCTCTTACTGATCTTGCTCCTCGTAGACGCGAGCGGGGTTCGCGTCCCGGCGGTAGATATCAATCAGGATATCACACTCTCAAACGTTTGGTGTATCGCAAGTAACTGCAACAAGCAGTTGCTCGCGTGTTACGGGAATCCACAGTGCAAAAAAAGCTTGGACTGCGTAGACGCATGCGGCTTGAATGACCAGGTCTGCACTTACACATGTCTTCGATCTTATCAGAACCCTGAGTTTGAGTACCTCGCCCGTTGCATGTTACACAAGCACAACTGTCTCTCCAACTCTGCGGTTCGACCACTGCTACCGCGAGTTTTACCGATGAAGACATGGAGAGGTCAACTGTTGACTCATGACGCGGCGGAGCGAATCATGCAAGGGCATTTCGGTGATAAGAACTACTCCTGGCTCGCTGTGGCAGGGCAAAACCCAGCCTACGATTATTTTCCAAATCAGTTTCAAATCTGGTACCGAGGTAAAGGTAGGAACTCGTTTTGGTACAACCCCGTCTTTAAGGTCATCACGCTTGACGGCAAAGAGGTCTGGCGAAGAAGCGATTACAGAGTTCGTCGTGCGGACGCACCTGGCACGTTCTGGTTCACTTTCATGGATAACGGGGTCACGAGTGAAGAGTACTGGCGCATCGTAGACGCTGCCGACGATCTTTCGTGGAGTCTTTACTACTATGCGGGAGCTGCTCGCTCAGCCGGACAGAGCTACATCGGCGCTGTGCTAGCGACGCCCGACGGTAACTGGCCCGCCAATGATCAAATAGATCGAATCGAAGATTCTTTGTGGCGAGGATGTGGAGTCAAGCTGTGGGAAATGTGTCAAGTCGATAACTCCACGGCTTTCAGAGGAGACGCGCCACTCGAGCCTCTCCACGAGCCCGTATTGATGACACCGTGAAAATAGCCACCTGTGACGTTGTAAACCGTAAATTGTAAACTCGCGCCCACCACTCCCCGTCGCGCGGAACTTCGACGCGGAGAACGCGTCGGCACGATATCTCGCATTTTCGAGCAGATAAAAGACCCGCGCGCCGTCCCGACGGTCCTCAGGAGGCTGACGACCGCGTTTCCGAGCGTTAAACACCCGAGTCGTTGGTCGGAGCACGCACGCGTCGACACAACATGGGATGTTGCGCGAGTGTCGCGCTCGATCCAAAGCACGTCAGTCAGATGCTCGCGTCCAACTTGAAGCTCGATGCGTCGGCGGAACGTGATCTCATCAGATCTTATCGGCTCTTCAAGAAGACGGACATGAATGGCGACGGTAGAATTGAAAAATCTGAATTCGCGAATGCATTCAAGCTCGAACAAGACGTCTTCTTCGATCGATTGTTTTCTCTCATTGACACAGATGGGAGCGGTTATGTTGACTTTAGGGAGTTTGTCATCGTTTTGGGAGCGTTTCAGCTGTCGAACGCGATCGGAAGGGTGCGTTTTGCGTTTCGGTTGCTCGACCTCGACGACAACGGTTCCATAAGCAAGGCTGAGTTCAAAGCGTGCATCGAGGCGAGCGTGAAGTTGTTTCGGAGATCGAAAGAAGGTAAGAAGAGGGCAAATAAGAATGACTGGAGAGATAAGGCTCCGAGAGACATATACGCCGCGTACAAAAATTTGTTTGTGCAGTTGGACGCCGCTCGGAGCCATAGCATAGACTACGAAGACTTTGCGGATATATGCGTGCGATATCCAAAGCTATTCACGCCCGTGAACTACATTTGGAATAAATTGCGTCGCTACGCGGTGCCATGTGCGGAATTGTGCAAGGTAATCGCTCGAGCAGGGCATCAAGGGTTCTTCTACGATTCTATTTTAGAAAACGGTTGGCCCGGCGTCAAATTTTACGCACCATCTTGGAAATTACAGGAGCGAAACGTCTACATGAGATCTCTCAGCAATTTATTCAAGCGACGGGGTCGTTCTATCGATCAAGCAGATGCGAGGCTGAGTCTTGACAATCATCAGCGAACTTCCTCATCTTCCGTGACGCGTCGCTCGAACGAGAGAGATAGAGACAACATAGTCGCACCGCAATCTCGTGCGACGCGAAGGTCGTTACACTCTAGATCGAGACGACAGGTAGCTTCCGAGCGCACTTTGGGAGCACCAAATACTATGTACGATACAAAGCCTCGTCGCCACGAGACGGAAAACTTCTACGGGCACTCTGAATACGAACGCGACGCCCATCGTGAGCCAGCAATGATGGGCGCCACTAACGCTCGCGCGCGCCATGTGGAGAAGCGATCACCTCAGCCGAAATTCTGTAGACAGTTTTCGTGGGGGTCTGATGACCCAAATAGCAATCTCGGACAACGAGAGCTTCAAGCATCGAATTCAATGGAAAAGGCGTATCGCGAGGCGTATCCCGTCGACGACGAAGGCCCAGAGTCTTGGCTCGAGGATGACATTCGTCCGGGTCCAAAGGGGCAACAACCCCGATTTGACAAGCAAGATTCGATTGAACAGATATGGGACGCTTTGCAAGCTTGTCCGAGCGCCCAAGCCGCTCGCCACTACACGCCGCAAGATTATGTCCCGGACGAGTACTATCAGCGTTTGGACGACGGAGTATACTTCAAGAAGAATTATTCCGCCGCAAAATCGAGTGGAAACCCAACTCCAGTGTACCAACACGAACGTTTCAACAATTATTAGGACCACACGCACGTTGATCGCAAGCAAAAACGGTTGTAATTATTAGTCTCGAGTTGTCTGCCTGCGAGCTCTCTCGCCCCTCATTCCTAGAAGCGCATCTTCGTCGATTCTTGCGGCGCACGCAAGCCTCGGGAAGAACAGGCTCAACGTCTTCGAGTTGTTCTTCGCGCTCGTGAGTGCGCATTGCACTCGAGCTCTGCGGGCACGTTCAACGCCGACGTCAAGATGTTCTACTCGATTTGGTTAGAACCACCCGTGAACGTCGCGAAACCGACGGAAACATTCATCACCGAAGTGACGAGAAAGGTCTCCGGTACTCCAAAGTTTCTTCCACACGTCACGTTGTTGGGTGCGTTCGAGAGGTCGAGCGACGACGAAGCACTCGTGGTGTTGGACCAAGTTTGCGACCGACTCCGCGAGAGAGAACTCTTACCGCTCGAGTGCAGGCCTTCATCCATCACATGTGGGCAGATTCGGTACCAATGCGTGTTCCTGAAATTAGAAAAGACTGCGTCACTCACAGAGGCGTACGAAATCGCGGATGAAATCGTCTCGTTGCCCGGGGCTTCGAGCGACACGTTTATGCCTCACATGAGTCTGGCGTACGGCATCGATGACATAGAAGAGCGGCTGGGCGTGGCGAAAGACGCGGAAGACGCGCTCTTCAAGGGTATCTTGAGCAATGTCTTTAATGTGGCCAAAATTTCTCTGTGGGAGACGGACGTTTCCGATCTCACGTGTGAGAGTTGGCGTCGAGTAAAAGGGACAGATGTCTAAATACACTTTCAACGAACTGCACATTGTAAATCATTCCTTTAGTACAACAAACGTAATCGCTATAATTTTATGCCCCAAGTCGCGTCATCGCCTGCTTAAGCGCTGCTTGGTCCTTGACTGACAACTGGCCCCACGCCTCTTGCGCCGCTCGCTTTAAGTTTTCCAAATCTATTGGCGTCGGATCGTACCCAAGCGCCGCGAGCGCCCACACGCACTTGGAAAGAGATCTTGGGCTAAGGCGCTGTGTGATGGTACTCTGTGCGAGAGTATCTAATTCGGTCGTGTCCAGCTCGAGTCCGAGCAGAGATGCACCCCATAACCCAAGAACCGCAGTAGCGGGCATCAAGCCGTCGCTCTTGGCTTCCTTGACTAGAATTTCGACAAGCGCATTCGCGTGCGCCAAGGGGGGTAGCCATCGCATGCGTCCGTACGCACACAAAAGCTTTGCAGCTTGGTTCGCGTTCAGCGTACTGGCCTCTTTGCCCACGAATTGGTCGACGTACTCGACGATCACATCTTCGCCCGGATTCCATCTCAACACACCCCAAGCGTGCATGATGAGTAAAATATTCTCCTGCTCGAGCTCGTTCGCCCGAGACTTGGCCATTCGCGCCAAAGCGCCAAGTGTAGCACCGGTCGGCTTGTAGTTGACCTTGCCAATTCCCCAAAAAACCTTCGCGACGAGCTCCGCATCGATGTCTTGCTTTGAAGCCACAACCTTGCACAGCGCTTCGTACGCCTCGTCGTCGAGTGATAGCTGCCCCGGCGCGATGCCACCCAGAGACCCGAGAGACCAAAACATGGAATCGAGAGAGCCAATCACCATACGTCGGGCACACCGCGGAATTTCCTTGTCGATCGCGCTGACGAATGCCGGCGGCGGCTGGTGGTTAAACCTTGCACACGCGTACAGCACCGTTGGAATGTTGACGTGACTATTCGCGCCACCGAGGTTGACGGACACTAGTTGCATGAGAAGAGCGTCGATGAGATCGTCCGGTAGTTTCTTATCCATCCTTGCGTAGGCCCACAAGACGTTACAGAGCGCTGCGTCGTCAAATCTGCGCAGATTTGACTTTAAATACGACGACACATCCTTAAGGAACTCATCATTCGGCGCGTGATCCAAGTGCGCGAGACCAATCATCATCCCAGATAGCTCATCCGCTCTGAATGATTCCATCGCTCGGTGCGTTGCGGCGCACAGCGCATCCAACGTCGACTTGGGCGGTTTGAAGCGCATGCGACCGAACGCGTAAATCGCGTTGCTCAACGACTGCGGCTTGAGCCTCGAACCCGGCTTGAGCACTTCAGACTCCAGATTTGCCGCCAACGCACCGAGCGTCTCATCGCTCGGCGTGTACCCAATCTTCGCGAAACTCCACGCCACATTCGCCAACCCAAAAGCATCAAACTCCTCCACTCGCTCGGTCACGTTAGTCACCAACGCCCGAAACCTTCCGTCTCCCATCAACTCTTCCGCCCTCGCGAACCCTCGATCCAACCTCGACTCGAACGACGCATACTTTGCCACTCGATGCAACGCCGTCGCCGCGTGCACGGCATCAAACGCTTCCAAATCCCGTTCAACCACTCGCAACGCGTCCTCCGCGCTCTCCGCGTTGGCCAACCTCTTTTGAATCTCCCCTCCTCGTCCACCACCCCCGCTCGGCGGTCCGCTTCTCTTCGCCCGTTCTCCACCGCGTCCGCTCGCCGCCGCGCGCGGAATCGTCGGCGTCTGCGTCGGCGTCGCGATCGTTCCTCTCGTCGGGCGTCCGACTCTTCGCATCGGCGTCGTCATTCTCTTCGTCCGTGGGTGCGCAGGCACAGCCGCCGCCGCCACCAAACACGCGTGCGTGCTCGCACTCATGATGTCCTCGTCCTCGTTCACGCGCGATCACACCGGTTCACCGAGTCCAAAGCGTCGTTCGCGTGCGCACCCACGCGTCGTCGTCGTCGTCGTCGTCGTCGTCGTCGTCGCGTCTCGCTTTCGGCGTCGACGTGTGTCGTCGTGTGCGTGCGTGACGTCGTCTTTGCCCTCTGAAAAAGTGCACTTTTGAAGGGGCACTACGTACGTCACACGACGGACGACGGTCGACGAGGATGGCGGATTGGAACGACGACGACGACGATGACTTTAGTGTCGTGCTCGACGCGGACGGACGCGTGTACGGATCGACGCTCGGGGAGGAGAGTTACGCGACGACGGCGTGGGAAGGATGTTTCGACGGTGGAGCAGCAGAAGACAGTGACGCGTTTTACGACGCGTTGAAGGCGGAGTGCGCGTCGGTACGAAACGGGCAACACTGGTTCGGGGCGTGCGATGCGCCGAGGTGTGCGTTGGAGCGGTTCGCGATGCGGGTGTTTGATTTCCACGCGCCGGATGAGGAGGACGGGTACGACGCGGAGACGTCTGGGGTGGAGTTTTGGACGCAAGACGGCGCGTCGTTGGGTGCGCACTTTGATAAAGATGAGACGGCGAGGGAAAAGGTTGGGGTGATTGTGACCCCGCATTTAGCGACGGTGACGTATCTCAGCGACGGGGGCGCGCCGACGGTGGTGTTTGAGGGGTTGACGCCGCGTTCGCTGCCAGAGGAAAAGCGCGCGAACGAGTCGTGCGAACGCGTGGCGGTGATGTATCCCAAGGTTGGCGCGCATTTGCGGTTCGATGGGAGATTTTTACACGGCGTGTTGTCCGAGTTTGCCGACGATACGCCGACGGAAGGGAAGCGAATGACGCTGTTGTGTAACGTTTGGCTGAACCACAAGCCGATGGGCATTGAGCGTTTACCTGAAGAGGTGTCGACGGCGCTCAACGCGGGGGCGTCCATGGAACACGTGTGGAAGACTTCAAAACTAAAATCTCGAGAGATTGGGGCGTCTGGTGACGACGATTACAACGAGGAATGCGTCTCGATGCGAGCGAATAAGTTTGGACCGACGGGCGGCGAATACGCCATCCACGCCAAGCTCCCGTTCGCACAAATTAAACGCGCGGCGAAAGACTCAAACGGCGGCGTACTCTTCGTTCGATGCGAGCCCTTCTCAATCGAGGCGGGCATTGAAAATGAAGATGGACCAGACGTTAAACGCGCTAAAACGTCCTAATGTGTACTGTAAACGAGTTGTAAAAAATGTGAATCATATTTTGCGCTTTGCGGCATTCTCACGCAGCTGTGCCACTTCCCGCTCGAGCTTCGGCCCCGCTTGACGCAGACTTGACATAGTTCGGCTCGGGATTCCATACCAACACTGGAGCTGGCGCGTGATTGACACAGAACTGCGGAAAAGGACTGATGAACTTCGATCGTAGATGCGAGGACGAGACAGCGCGACCGCAAACCAAAAGGCTGACATCTGTCATCTCCAAAAAATCAATCAATCGATCTCGAACGTCCGACGCGTGTCCATCTTCTTGGTCGAGGGTCATACGAATGACACGTCCACGCAATTCGCTTTTATGGGTGGCGTGTTCCTTTTGAAATCTCTCGACGGCGCCGAAAGCGCGAGCCATGTTCTCTTCAATGTCGCTGTGAGTGATGTCTTTGCGTTTGCGTTGCGAGTCGGAAAGGCAATGCAGAAGGAGCACTACATCGGTTGGATTGGCGTAAGACTCGACAAAGTACTCCACGAGACGACGAGACGAATTCGATCCGGACATGGCGATGCAAACCACGCGCTGGCCTTCGCTTCCAAACTTTTGCTGAACGCTTTGACTCGTCTTCGCCGGTAACGAGCTCCTGTAAAAGCAAGTACTCACCGGAATTCGATTCAGAACGTTTTGCGTAGCGCTTCCAAGCAGAGCGCGCCGAACGATCCCGCGCCCGCGACATCCCATGACGATCAGGTCTGGTTTCGGAATGGCAAGCCATTCGTCGTTGGCGTAGGAAGGATCCTCGGATGAAAACTCACCATCGCAAATGGACGCCACGCACTCTTCGACGGAAAACTTGCCGCTCGTCCCATCGATTTGCACAATTTGCACGGATCCTTTCCCAACGGCTCGTCGCTTGGATAGCTCAGCGCGCACGCCATCGGGCAACCATGGGCCGAGTTCGCACGAACGATGCGACGACGCGTCCGACGAATCATCCACGCCCAGTTTATCGCTCAGCGGCACCATCACCACCCCGCGTCGTTCCCGAACGGATTCATCACTCACTCCGAAAGATCCAGCGATGCGTCCCGGTCCATACACCTTCGACGAAGCTCCTCTCTTGTAATGCACAACCCAACAGTTGTCTCCCTCACCCATCAACGAGAGCCCAAATGTCACCATTCGTTCATCGGCGGACGCGCTTCCCGACATCAGAAAGAGCACATTCTTCTTCGCGGCGCTCATCGGGGTCATTCCCGTCTCTGCCCGCATTTTTCGTTCGTTTCTCTTCGTTCGCGTAGGGTGGACGTGGCGTATTATGACTCCAAACAACTCGAAAGCAAGCAACACAGAGCCTCGACACTTCACAACCCCACGCGCGCGCGCTCGATGTCGACCACCCCGCTCGCTTTGTACCGCTCGTTACTCCGCGCGCGCGCCAAGGCGTTCCGAGGGGACGTCCGCGCGCTCGATGCGGCGCGATCGGAGATACGCGCGAGGTTTGAAGACGCGAGAGACGTCGACGACAAGACGAGAGAGACGAAGATGCGAGAAGGACGAGAAGCTGAAGAGTTTATACGGTTACACGTCGTCCAAGCGGTGCGGGAGGGAGACGAGGAGAATTTTAAAATGACGGTGGATACAGTGCACCAGGATGTGTCGATCGAACGAGCGGATGATGATGGGAAGGGTGGGTGCTCGTCGGGGAAGTGAACGATGACGGCGAGGCGGGTGCGAAATCAGTCGCAGGAGTCGTCGCGGATGGATGTCGTTCACCGAACGAATTTGTTGACTCAAAGTTGTCCATGATGTATTTGTACTGGTAGTTATTGACAAGATACTCCTAGGGTAGTAGTACAAGTGTCGAATATAAAAATAGAAGTAGAGAAACAATGTGAAGGAACGTGTTTGTTACTGTACAGCTTCGGCCGTGGAGTGGCGATGTCGCGCGGCACCTCTCGATAACCGCCACCGCTCTTGCCGAGGAAAACGAAAAAATATAAAAAAAAGAAATTTGAAGAACATTGAGAGAGGTTCAAGGCGTGCATCGATCGGTGCCCCGTGGCTCTGGTGGATGGTAGAGAACTTACGCAGGTACCGGAGTGCGCGAGCGTCGGCTCCCTCGAGCTTTTTTCGCTTGTGGTCTGTCTTCCGACTTGGCGAAGCGACCACCGATGCGAACGCGCGTTTCAGCGCGAGCCTTTCGACCTTCATAGAGTACTGTTCTGTTGAACTGTCTCGACTTGCGTTTTTCGTGGTATCTTTCGAGAACCTTTCTGCGATCAGCGCCACCAGGAAGCTTTGAGAATGAATCGTCGCGAGCCGGCAGTTCCAGCTTGGTCGTAGAAGCCGAAGCCGGAACCGCTCGTTTCTTGCGCGACGTAGTCTTTCTCGACGCGCCAGTTTGGCTCGTTTGCACTCTCTCCATCAACCGCGAGTCTGGTTCGTAAACCGTCTGTTGCATAGCTTCCGGCGTGGGGCTAAAGCCGTAGAGCGAATCATTGCGCTCGCTCTGCGCCAGAAAAGCTTCCAATCGGTCCCGATTCCTCGAATTGCTCGCAGACGGAGGAAACAACGTGTCAACGCCGGCGAAAACAATGTCTGGAGGCGTCGGCGAACGCATTCTCCTCGACCGAGAGCCATCGAAATCGTCATCCGCCGCCACAAAACCGTAGTCGAAAGACGCAGACGTCGATCGCTGCAAGTTGTTCGCGTCGAGATCCAACATCGAGGGAAAACGTATCAGACCATTGATAAACGCCTCCGTCTCCAGCGTCATCCCTTCGTCGTCCAACACAGCTTGACCATCCAGAAAGCCGGCTGTCGAAGCATCCGCGTCTCCGCGTTGCGACTCCTTGACCATGGTCCAATACATCTCGTCTGAAACCTCGCCATCCAACGGCGCCGCCCCTCTCGCCGTCGTCCCTCTCGACGGCGATTTGGTCGTTCTTCCACGCCTGTCTGTTCCATTCGCTCTCCTATCGTTCTCCTCCATCGACGCATACATCTCCTTACTCAGACTGCACTCGTCGAATGGTCGCATGACTCGCCCGGCTTCGGTTTCGCCCTCAGCCAACTCGCACGACGCACATCGCGCCGTGCCCGTGCGTCCGTTCGCAGCCTCTCGCATAACCTACCGCGCGCGAGTTTCTTCGTCAGTCTCTTCGAGTTCATCGTCGTGACGCGGTGGCGCACGAGGTCAGACTTTTTGGTTTTCTTTCGGAAAGAAAACCAAAACAGCAAAAAGAGAAGAAAAATCCCCTCGAAAAAGTGCACGCACCTGAGCGCAGCGAACCGAGCACCCGTCGCACAACCAGCGTCGGGCGTGACGCTCCGCGAGCTTGTTCGCCGCGTGAACCTATCGCCGCGATGAAAATAAAAACACACATCTCGTCAGTCCGCCGTCCCGTCCCGTCGCGTCGCATCGCGGGTGAAACCTCGTCGATCCGACGACGCGGGCACCTGGTCGTTACCGCGCGCCGAAACGCCGCCGAGTGGCTCGAACGAAAACGCGCGCGAAGCGTCGAGCGACGACCGCGCGCGACTGGGCGCGCGCGGAACGTTTCGACGGGAACTTTCGCGACGGATTTCGCGGCGCATTGTCGACGGAATCATCGTCGACGCGGCGGCGCGCGGTGAATCCTCGTCGTCAAGGGCTCCGAGGTCAACCGCTTGGACGCTGACGCGGAGGTTCGTTCGTCGAGACGGACGCGCCGTCGGCGCGCGAACGCGAGGCGTACCGTGCGGTCACATCGTAGACATAGTTTCGCATCGTCCGCCGCGCAGTACACGCGCGCGCCGCGAGAGGCGCACGCGTCGCAAGGCAGCCTCATCGTCGCGACGTTGAGTGAGGCGAACGAACACGAACGCGTCGAAGTTCGCGGCGTCGCCCAATATTGTGGTGTCTGGATCCCCGTGTGGATACCCGTACCGGTCTCCCTGAGAACGTCCTGATCGACAATGTGACTCTTCAGTATGATATGGGTCTTCCAACGCGCGCGCGAAGGGCGCATCTCGACGTCTACGGCGACGGCGACGGCGCCGATCGAGACGCTGGAGACGTCTGCGGTGACACTTGCCCGAGCGTGAGGTCTCCAACGGCGTCTTCGGCATCCAGGCTGTCTGCGCGAGCGAACAGTTTGACGACGTCTGGTCGTTCTCCATACGGAGTCACCTTGTGAGTGAAGAAAGAGCGGCGTCAGTCGCCTCGCGAACGGGATCAAACGCGTCAAGCGTCGTGTAATGGTTCCATTTCGCTCGTCGACGCATTCTTGGGCGCTCGATGCGTACCAACTCGATGGATTCGATCGCTCGGAGCGCTTCGCGTCTCTCCTCGTCGAAGCGGCCGCCTTGGCTCGAGTTCGTCGCCGGCGGTGGCGTCACCTGCGAAACGCAAAACATAAACCATCAAACAAATCGTTAATTTTCCTTTTCGAATCACGTTTACCGCGTCGCTTCGCATCCAGTCGTTTGTTCATCCACCGCTCGCGAAGCCGATGGAGAACAATCCAACGACCGCCGGGGGCACATCTTCTTCCGTCTCGCCGTCTCGCCGCGCGCACCAATCGAGTGTCGCGCTCGCACCGTCACGAATCCCTCGTCGCAATCGCTCTTCGCGTCGCTCGACGCCGCGGCGCCCATGACGATCGATCCGCGTTCACTTCTGGCGTCGGCTCACGCCGCTCGGTTTGACGCAAAGATAAAGGCTGGCTGGACTGGCCGCAACGAACGCGACATCTCGACGCGACGCGACGCAGCGACGATGGCGCAGGAAACCGACGCCGGCGTCAAGACATCGGCGTGTCGTTCGTCGCGCCGACCCGCGCGTCGACGTGCGAACGAGATGGCTGTCGTGGCTCTCGCGGCGACGTGTTGGTTTGGATTCGAAACCGTTGACGCTCGCAGATTGCTGGACGTCGAGCCCGCGTGCGCACGCGCTGGTGAACGCACGCACGACGGATGCGAAGATGGCGTGCGCGCGAAACAAACGGCGTTTGACATGTGGGAGCTCGCGAGGTCGTGGACGCCCGGGTTTTGCGCGACGACGAGGTGTAAACAGAGGGAGTGCGCCGCGAACGCGTTGACGCCAAAGCTGACGCTGCACGGGTTGTGGCCGAGTTACGCGACGCCCGTGGGCGTCGGGGGATCGCGACGGGGTGGTGGAGACAGAGATGGGTGTTATTGGCCACAAAACTGCGCGAAACCGGCGTGGTACCCCGAGGATGAGGCGTGGAGGTTCGACGCGAGCGCGTTGCCGAACGACGACGAGTTTGAACGCGTCGCTCCGGCGTGGAGTTTGGACGGTTTGGGAGAGCACGAGTGGAGTAAACACGGAACTTGCGCGGCGTGGATCGACACACAAGGCCGACAGCGGGGAATGACGCAACGCGAATTTTACAACGCGACGTTCGCTCTGGCTGAGCGTCTGGGCACCCCGGACGCGCTCGACCGCGCGACTGGATCGGACGTCGACCTTCGCGAGTTACAAGACGCCTTCGGCGGTCCCTCAAAAGTCGCCCTCGGGTGTTCGAGATCATGCGAGCTCGTACAAGTCGTCCAGTGTTTCAAACGGACCGCAGACGGGGGCGTCGGCGACGCTGAAGATTGTCCGTGCGTCGGCGTTCGCGACTCTCGCTACGACAACTCGTGCGAACACTCGTGCGCCCGCGTCTCGATTCTCTCCCCATCGCAAACCAGGTGTCACCGCCCGACGCTCATCGTCGCCGGCGGTCGATGATGTACGTCTTCCATATTCTTTGCAGACGATTCCCACGTTCGTCAGTCAGTCTTTGTAAAACAGAAACCGGCAGTCAGTCACCCCGTCCTGTTGAAAAGTGTTGAAAAAGTTCGTTAGTCGAGCCTCACTCCTCGCCCGCCCGAGCGCGCGTCGTTCTCGTCGCCGCCCGTCGTCGAGGGTCACCCGCTCGTCGCGGTCGCGGTCGCGGCGGCGCGCAAATGTCAGACTTTTTCGCCTCGGTCGGTGAGTTTTTCGAACAGATCGGCCGCGACATTCACGCGCAGTACGACGCGACGCGTCGGTCGTACAACCGAGCCAACGCAGAGGACAAGCGGGAGAAGAGCGCGCGCGCGACTGGCATCGTCACCGAGCGAGACGCGGGATTGAAGGCGCTTCCGGAGTACGTGTATAACCTCGGGGATCGCGCGCGGGTGATCGATGCGGGAGCGAACGCGATCGAGCGCGTGGAAGATCGGTTGGGAAGTTTGACGCGCGCGAAGACGCTCAAGCTCGACGCCAACGCGTTGCGTTCCATTCCGAATTCTTTAACGCTGATGACGTCTCTAAAGGTGTTGAACCTCCGCGGGAACGAGATTCGCAGCTTACCAGAGGATATCGGTCGTCTCGTCGAACTCGAGGATTTGGACGTGTCGGAAAACAAGCTCGAGACGTTACCAAAGTCGTTCGGCGCGTTGGCCAAATTACGGCGAGCGCGTCTCGGCGCCAACGCGTTGACGAATGATTCGGGTCTCGACGCCCTAGGAAACTGCGTAGAGCTCGAGAGCGTATCGATTCGTGATAACAAACACGTACACGGATCCCTTCCCGTGAGTTGGGGGTGTTTGATCAAGCTCAAGGAGATCGACGCCGACGGAACCGCCGTGTCCGCGGTGCCCAAGGAAATTTTCCTCGCGTGCGAAAATTTAAGCACTCTGAGCATGCGACGGTGTCCGATCGACGTCGCCCAACTCAAGCGCACAGAGGGTTACGAAACGTACGAGACGAAGAGAAAACTCAAGCACGACAAGCAGATCGATTCTCGCGTGTTGATGAACGAGTCGAGATTCGACGAGCGTTTGGGTTAAACTCAGTTTCGTACAAATCGGCGAAAGGTGTGATTAAAACGGGCAAGTCCTATCTCTTTTCCTAGCGTTGTTGTAGTGCGTAGCGTAGCGGCGAATGTATCGCATCGTCTCATCAATCAGAAACGTCGAGTGTCCGCTCGCGCGTTCATTCCGATGGATTCATTCATTGTTTCATTCATCGTATTCTTCTTCTTCTTCTTCTTCTTCATCCGAGGGATTCGTCTCGTCGTCGTCTCCCGCGTCGTCCGAAGCGGGCGTCGGCTGCGCGTTTCCATTCGCCGCCATCGCCGCCATGGCTGCCGCCGCCGGATCGTAAGGATACATCGCCGGGTACCCACCGTACGGCATTTGCGGCATCATCATCATCGGTTGCGGTTGTCCACTCATCATGTGTGGCGGCATCATGTGCTGCGGCGCGTACAACATCTGAGGCGGGTAAAACGGCCCTTGCGCCCCGTAACCCCCTGGCTTGCGGGCGTACCCGCCTCGTCCGTCATCCGCCTTGCCGACCGCTCGCATCGCCTCGCTCACGTCGATCATTTTACCCATGAATGGAATTTGGCGCTGCGCTTTGATCATCTCCGCCACGGCCACGTCGGCGAAAACGACAAATCCGTACCCCTTTCCGGCGCCCGTGTTCTTGTCGTAAATGAGCTTGACGCTGAGCACCGTTCCGTAGTGGGCAAAAAACCATCCGAGCATTTCTGGAGTCGCACCCGGAGGTAAACCACCGGTAAAAACGGTAGATTCCGTCCCCGGTGCGCGGGTTCCGTTTCCGTTCGCGTTCGGCGACGATGATCCGCCGCTCTCGCTCCCAGAAACCCCGAGGTCGTCCAACGCGCCCACGTAACTCGGGCTCCGAGGCGCCGACTTTGCCCCAAAGCTCGACCTCGGAACGCGTGACTTTTGTTGCGTCGCGCGTTCGCCACCCTTCCCCCGCTGCTGCAGCTCCATTTCATTCAACCCATTCGCGCTCGACCCCCTCGACATCGCCCCCCGTTCTCCTCGTCGTTCCGCCTGTCTCTTCGCCGCTTGCGGTTCGTCCCTCGTAGCCTCCTTGACGTCGACAGCCTTGCCGTCGATGGTTACCTTTTCCAACGCCTTGACCGCGTCCGCCACCTCGACATCGACAAACTTGACGAACCCGTACCCCTTTCTCATCATAGTCTGTCGATCCACGATGAGTTTCACGCTCTCCACCGCCCCGTGTTCGCTCTCAAAGTACTCCCTCACGCGCTCCTCCGTGGCGTCGTACGCCGTCCCGCCCACGAAGACGGTGCGCGCTCGATCCCCATCTTCTCTCTTCCCCTCGTCGCCATCCTCCGATTCCTCCTCCTCATCGTCCTCCTCATCGTCAACGACGACGACTCCGTCCTCATCCCGCGCCGTGTCGTCCGATCGCGTCCGTTCGTGCCGTCCATCCCGCCCGTCGTCGCGCGTGCGTCCTCCTTCCGTCGACGTCACCACGCGCACGTCATCGCGCGGTGTTCGGTGTTTTCTCGTCGCGATGATTTCGTCCTCCCGGGCGTCTACGCGCGCGTCGCCTCGCGTCGCCACCGCCGACATGTTCGTAGTATCCCTCACCGTCGCCGTCCGTCGTCCGTCGTTCGTTCGTTCGTCTTCGCGCGCGGGCGTGTGACGTGTAATCATCATCAATCGACGACGACGCACATCCGAATCGTCGTCGGGGACGACGTGGACGACGACGTCGTGTCTCTTCTACGTAGAAACCCAAAACCCTACCGTTGGTTTTTTTACGTATACCCATCGGTACGTACTACTGTGCGTACTGTGGTTAAATATAACCTATATGTCCGTATGTCCGTCCGTCGGCGTCCGTCCGTCCGAGCATCCATTCGATCGAACGTCCTCGTCGTCCACGTCCACGTCGATGTTTCGATGATGGATTTTTTTTTCACCCGGTCGGTCGTGCGTACTGTATGGATTTATAGGCTGTTCGTGGGCTTTAAAAGGGGGGATCGGGATCTCGCGAAGAGGGGGGATGGAACGCGCGCGCGTTTTTTTTTGATGATGATCGCGATTTTTTAACGAGTCGTGATTCAAAAAAACGACGACGACTCGATGTGTACAGTGCGAACGTCTCTTCTTTCAGGGTGTTGTTTGTGTTTTCGTTCTGCCGGTAGTACCGGTGTACTTAGTATTACCTACCGATAGGGTTATTAATAGTTTGTATACGTCATTCTAGTGCGTACTTTGGCTTTGAATTCTGGGTTCACGCGCGTGGAAGACGATCGTCGCGTTCGCGTTCGCGTTCGGGCGCGTCACAGGCGGACGGACGGTCGGTCATGTCGACGACGTCTCGGGCGAGGGTGGTGTTGCTCCCGTACGCCGCGGTGAAGGGCCCGGGCGGGGGTTCGCGCGTCGTCGTCGGGTGCTCGGAGGACGCGCGGTGGGACGGCGACGGTGATGATGATCGTCTTCGTCGTCATCGCGATGATGCGCGCGGGTCCGGTGCGTCCTCGTCTTCGTCGGCGTCGTATCGATGGATGGCGCACGCGCACGGGGTGAGAGAACCGAACGAAGAGCGGGCGGAACGGCGACGGCGAGCGTTGGCGTCGTCGACGTCTGGACGGATGGCGGCGGTGGGGAAACGCGTGGATGAAGCGGCGCCGGCGTTGCGGAGGTGGGCGGAAAAAGCGCTGGCGTACGGAGAGCGGACGTGGCGGGGAATGGCTGAGGCGAAACCCGGGAGCGTGAAGAAACGGATACACGAGGCGGGGATGTACGCGATGGATCGGATAGATCCGAGGGAGACGACGCTGTGTGGGGTACCGCGAGCGGTGACGTCGATGGAGGTGGTGTATCCGAGCGGACGCGTCGGAGCGGCGACGGCGAGACGGTTGGCGGAAGAGACGCTTCGGGAAGGGACGAAGAACGCGAGAGCGGCGACTTGGATGTTTTCCGTCGGCGTCCCGTTGTCGATGCCGATGTTCCTCACGCCGCTGTCAAACTTTCCGTTGTATTATTTCATGTTTCGTTTGTGGAGCTCCACCGCGGCGTCGGCGAACGGAGCGCGGGCGCTCGAGCTCTTGTCGCGCACCGACGAGGCGAGAGCGATGGAGATTGAGGCGGAAGTTTTGGAGGCGACGGGGAAGGGAACGCCGGGAGGGTTTGATGAGTGTAAGCGCTTGCGTCCAATCAATTGCTTGAACAGTGAGACGGGGACCGAGGCGGCGACGACGGAGGAGCCGCTCGCCGTGGCGTGTTGCCGATTGGCCAAGCTCGGCGCCGGCGCGGATAAGTTTGTCGGGGCAGATGGACCGGAAGTTTTGTTCGTACCGTGCGATGCGTTGGCCAAAATGGTCGCGGATCACATCGATTCTGAAGCCCCGAGCGCGTGTTCGGCAGCCAAACAACTCGAGAGAGTCTTTGGCGCGAGCGGCGCTGAAGCTTTGGCGCGCAAGCACAAGCGATACGACGAAATTTACGGCGGCGGCGGCGACAACAAGAAAGTATCGTGAAACGGCGAAACGACCGCCGCACTAGAATAAACACAAATTGTATCAACTTAGAGGGGGGTGAAGCGCGCGCGCACGCGGTATGAATGCATTCTTTTAATAATTCGACATTCTTTGCAAATTCTTTTACAAGAGGTTCCGCTAGAACGCCGTCGCCAAGTCAGGGGCAAAGACACTCAGCGCTTACTTGTTTTCGAACATGTAAGTCACGGAGCACTTACCGCAGTAGTGACGATCGAAGTGGTTCGCCATGAAGACACCGGCGCCGCACGTCTTGGACGGGCACTCGCGTCTGAGGCGGGTAACCTTACCGGCGTCGTCAACCTTGTAGAGCTTCAAGAACGCAAGCTTGACCTTCTTGTGGACGTGCTTGACCTTCTTCGGCTTGGTGTAGGTCTTCTTTTTACGCTTCTTACCACCACCACGCAAGCGCAACACCAAGTGGAGAGTGGACTCCTTTTGGATGTTGTAGTCGGCGAGCGTGCGGCCGTCTTCGAGCTGCTTACCCGCGAAGATCAAACGTTGCTGATCCGGCGGGATGCCTTCCTTGTCTTGGATCTTAGCCTTCACGTTGTCGATGGTGTCCGAAGACTCCACCTCCAAGGTGATGGTCTTACCCGTCACTGTGTCGTTCAAAAATCACACGCGTCGTCAGTCACTCGTTCTTTGTATCATTGAATAAACTCCTCCCTCTCCAACCCTCCAGCGGCGATCGAGCAACACCACCACCCGCTCGAACGCCCACGCCGACACCGCCACCCGCGCGCCGACGCGAAAACAACAGAGCAAACAATCGCACGTAAACGCGACAATCATTCGCGTCCATCATCACCGCCTCCTCATCCTCGCATCGCGCGCGGGCGCCTCGTCCTTTACGTCCGCATCACAGCGCAAGCCCTAAACCCAACATCGTCATCGTTCGGCGAATCCATCCACGCCGGCGCGTCGCGCCATCGTCATCGTCGCTCGCGGTCGAGATTTACGTACGGGTCTTGACGAAAATTTGCATCTTGGCGCTTCTATTCGCGAACTCGGGAAGTCTTCCGTCTTCACTCGCGTGCTGCGTAGAGGCGGATCCGTCGACGCGCGTCGCCGCTCTGTTCCTCCGAGAGAATTTATTTTACAGCGACGCAGGCTGGTGGCGTCCCGCGTACGAATGACGATTGGATTCCCACGACGCGAACGCGAACGCGCGACGCGGACGACGATGACGACGACGACGACGCCGACGACGCGACGACGGCGACGCGAGTCGGACGAACGCGTTTTAATATCGTTCGCCGAGCCAGCGATGACGCGTCGAGGCGGTGCGGTGCGAAGCGTGGATGAAGACGACGCTGAAGCGACGGGAGCGCTCGAACGACAAGGCGCTGACGCTGTTGCTGACGATGATGACGATGACGATTGGATTGAGGTTGACGCGGTGACGGCGAGACGGGCGTTCGTTGATTTCGTGACGGAGTGTGCGATCGAGGCGATGGCGTCGATGGAAGGGCGCGCGCCGACGGAGGAGGAGGTTCGAAGGGTGGTTCAGAGGGCGTCGCGAGACGTCGAGAGAAACCGAGGCGGGCGACGAATGAGATTGAAAAGGGCTTGGAGAGTATTGAAGCGGATTTACGGAGGGGCTCGGACGATGAGCGCGACGATCGCGGTGTTGATGAACCCTTGGAGCCGTCGGATGTTGACGTTCGGGATGTGTTTAGCGGGAAGAGTGGCGTGGTACTCGATATTCGCCGCGTGGTGAAACTCAGCCGAGAGTAGAAAAAATCAAATATTGTCGATACAATGCGTCTAGTTGCTATGCATGCTCGGTGTACTTGATGTGTTTTAATGCGGACAAGATTTACGAAAATTTCATCGGCGCGTTGTCGAGCTTGTCGGAACTGAATCCCGCGCGCTGCCAATCGCACTGCGCGCGAAGTCCGACGCGTCGTTTGATCTCCGTCGTAGTTTCGGCGGGAATGAGATTACTCTCGAGACCGAGCCTGGTGAGCGTCTTGTTTTCATCCATGGCGTTCATCAGCTCAGTGGCTCCTTCCTTACCTATGGCGTTGCGAGTGAGGTCCAGCGTCTCGAGCACGCTGTTCTCTCGGAGATCGGCCGCGAGATCAGACGCTCCCGGGTCGCCGAGCGCGTTCGAGCCCAAGTTGAGAGATTTAAGCGTCGTATTCGCCCCGATGGCGTCGGCGAGATACCAGGCATCATCGTCATTCATTTCATTCGCCTGTAGATTGAGTTCCTTGAGCTGCGAGGCGCGCGACTTGAGAGACTTTGCCAGCCATTTTGAGCCGTCGCGAATAGAGTTGTTGGATAAATCCAAATCTTCGACGGCATCTAAGGCGTCTGCGAGCGCGTGCGCGCCCTCCGATCCCACGGCATTGCACTTCAAGTCGAGTTTACGCATGTACTTTGCCGCGCGTTCCGCGAAAGGATCATTTTCGCACTCCATGGACTCGTCTTCGCTTTGCGCCTCTCGATGACGTTTGCGCAGAGCGTTGGCAATCTCCTTCGCTCCCGCCGCACCGATGCCATTGAAACCTAGGAAGAGTCGCTCCAAGTTGCCCAACCCGTGTTGCGCGATCGCCGCGCATCCTTCGTCGCCAAATCCGTTGTGCTGGACGTCAAGTTCCTTGATGCTCGATTCCAAGCCGTCCTCTCCGGCGAGCGCGCTGGCGAGCGCCCGCATGCCGTCCGCACCGATAAGGTTCTGCGCCATATTCAGCGCCTTGAGCGACTTTGACGTGGACAAAGCAGACGAAAGCGCTATCGCGCCCTCGGCACCGAGCAGATTTCCGCGAAGATCTAACCGTTCCAACGGACATCCGTTTTCGTCGAGCACGGCGGCGAGCTCCTCACCAGCTCGAGATCCAAGTCCACACGACGACAAGTCCAACTTTCGCAACGCCCGCGCGTCGCCGAGCGCACGAATCAGCGTCCCAAACCCCTCTGCGCTCAATCCCTTGCCGCCACGGAGCGTGAGCGAGACTAATCTCTCTGAACTTGACGCCGAGCCCAACGTTCCGCGCAACGCTCGCTCCAACAACCACGCCGTCCCATCCCTCGGCCGCCTCACATCGAGCTCCAATCCGCGCCCTCTCTCGGCGTCCTCCATCAAATCCTCCGCGAGCGCATTGGCGCCGTCCAAAGCCTGCATATCCTGCAATCCGAGATCCAAAGTCGACCGTCTGGTGCCCGATGCTCGCGTCGTCGGCGCTCCGCCCGCGCCTCGTCTCCGTCTCGGCGACGCCCCGACATCGCTTCCGTGTCTCTGCCCGATATCAAAAGCCAAGCTCAATTTTCGCATCGCATCCATCACCTCGTTTGACGCCCTCGACCGCTTGGATGTCGCCAAAACCGCCGCGTTCAACGCCGAGTCCACATCCATGGTGGACGCATCTTGCGGCACCTCGCGTCGTTTCCGTCCCGCCATCCCGAGGAAATCGAGCGTTTCGTCCACCGCGTGACGCTCGGCGCGCACTCGACGAAGCGCTGGGTCGTCATCGTCGTCGTCGTCGTCCATCTCGCGACCCATCGAGACTATGGCTGTCGACGAAACGTCGCGTCGAGCACTGGAGTTGGCTCTACCCAACAGCCAGAGGCACCTTCACTCCACTCGCCGACGCGTTTTCCACCGACCGACGGACCGGAACTCGGACGCGGACGCGATGGTGGAGCTCAGACGACGGGTGAAGACACCCGTGTCGACGAGCAGGTTCGCCGAGGTGCGCGAGGCGCGCGTCCTACCCAACGCGGGAACGATTTCGGTGTTTGATTTCAGCGGTTCCCCTCGTTCCCGTGATGTTGGGTTGCCGCCGACGATGGATTGACGACGCGATGCGATAGATGACTGACGATGAAATGCTGTGTGCACCTGATGTAGGACCACGATGGGGCGAACGGACCACCGAGCGGGCAGTCTTCACCGAGGGCGCCGAAGAGACGCGTGAGTTTCGACAACGCCAAGCGAATGATCTCCAAAGGGCGAGCGCGTTGGCAGAGTTTGAAGACCCGAACGCAGTCCACGGTGATGATGATCGTCGGGGCGTCGACGATTGTGGTTGGTGGACACGCTTACGCACTAATGCTGTGTTTGGCGGTGCAGTTTGCGATGACGAAGGAGTTGTTTTTATTTGTGTCCAGCGCACACGAAGAGGAGAGTGGAACGAGCGCGGAATCGACAGCGCTGAGAAAGTCGTTGATGCATCTCAGATGGTACTGGTTTTACACGCTGGCGTTGGCGACATATGGGAGGTTTGCAAAGTATCTTTGGTTGGGGTTCATGAGCGCAGCTGAGTGGAAGGAGCTGTTGAAGCAGGGCGCCGCCTTGAGCCCAGGTGGATGGTTGGCGATGCATCACACGTTTCTGTGCTACTGCGCCTATCTCGTCGGTTTGGTGTACTTTGTCTTGACGCTTCGCAAGGGTAACTACGCGTACCAGTTTGCTCAGTTTGCCTGGACGCACATGATCATCGCGGCCACGACGGTGACGGGTTATTTCAACGTGGCGAACCTTCTCGAAGGCATGGTTTGGTTCGTCTTCCCGCTCTTCCTCGTCATCGTCAACGACATCATGGCTTACATCTTTGGCAAGTGTTTTGGCAAGACACCTCTCATTAAGATTTCGCCCAACAAAACTTGGGAGGGATTCCTAGGCGCGTTCGCGGCGACTCTCGTCGCCGCCCCTTGCATGGCTGCGTACCTGCAACAGTTTAGATACTTTACGTGTCCGCCTCGCGGCGACATGTACTTCAGAGGCATCTTCTCATCTTCAATAGAGATGTGCGCTCCGGCTGAACCGTTCATCATGTCCGATAAGCCGATTTCGATGTTCTTTGGTGGGTTCATCGGGTCTCTTGTCACTCGACTCACCGGAGTGTCGACAATACACTGCTCGATGTTCATGGTGCACTCTCTGGCGTTGGCGACATTCGCCAGCGCCGTTGCCCCGTTTGGCGGTTTCTTCGCTTCGGGGTTCAAGCGCGCGTTTAAGATTAAGGATTTCGCCGCCACCATTCCGGGACACGGTGGCATCACCGACCGCATGGATTGCCAAGTCATCAATACTTGTTTCTCCTCACTCTACTTGTCCAACTTTGTCAAGCATGTCGGCGGTTCGCTCACGTTAGGTATGCTCATCACAAAGATTGAGCTCGTCAGCGACGAACACATGGTGGAGTTGTACAAGTCTATCAAGAGCATGGTTGAAGCCCGCGGTCTGTCTCTCGACGTTTGAGACGTTTAGCATCTTTGAGGAAAAGACGTCTCGTGTCGTCGACGCCTGTTGGCAACAATAATTCTAGGTAAAAGTACGCGCACCACTCGAATTGTCATCTAAAAACAAGCTAATGTATTGCACAACGGTTGACTACTTATTGCCCGCACCCTTGGCTGGCTGCGCGTCCGCGATCGCCGCGAGATACATGAGATTCTCTTGCAGCTTGGTTTGGTACTTTGCGCACTCGGCGAGCTTGCCCACGTTTTGGTTTTCTAAAATCGCCAAGATGAGCTGTTGGTTCTCGTCCAAGTACTTTTGAATGAGTTCCGTTGTCACAACCACCGTCTTGTTGGACGCACCCTGTCGCCATCGTCGCCGTCATCGCGCGAAAGAGAGTCAGTCATCTGTGGGTTCAAGTTTTCGAAATTTTCCCACGATCGCGCGTCTCGAACGAAACGAACGCGCGCGACGCGATGCCGGGGTCGGTCGATCACTCAAACATCACGCACCTCTCGTTCCTCGTCGGGTTGTTCGGCGTCGTTCGACATGTTTGACGCGCGACGCGGTGTGGGGAAAAAGCTCGCGCGAAGCAGGGCGTTTAAAGCGCGCCTTTCGTCGCGCGGTTGGCACGTTCACCCGACGCATCGCATCGCGCGTGCGAGCCGTGCAATTTGAATAAACACAGCTCCAAATGAATGAATAAATAAAATCTCGCTAAGCCTACACGAGTCCTACACTCCTACGTCGATCGATTCGATTACGACTACGCTACTACGTTTCGTCCTCGCCGAAACTCACCTCAACGAGCGCCGTGAACCCGACGACGAACACCTTTAAAAACGCCAACACCGCCCCCGACCGATCCCGTCCCCGCTTCACCGCGATGTCGTACGCGACGACACCCAACGCGCCGTGCGCGACGGCGACAAAGACGAGAAACGCGCGGATGAACGCCTCTTGGTCCGTCGTCAACGCGCCGATGCGACTCCAGTCTCCAGAAAAGCCGGCGTCGACCGCCATGGATAACGCGAGCACGATGGCGATCTGAAGCTTTGAAAGCCACGGCGCGGAGGGGACGTCACCGAGCGCGTTTTCCGCCGCGCGCCAGAGCGTTTCGTCGTACGCGTAAAACGCGGAAGCAGTCTTCGCATCGTCATCGTCTTCGTTCGTTGCCGATGACGACGACGATGCGCGCGCGACGCCGAACGGCCCCATCGCGCGCGCGCGTCGGCGCGCGAACCGAGTCGGCGCAGAAACCAACGCGCGGGGTTTCGTCCGCGTCGTCGCGCGTCGGACGACGGACGTCGGCGCTCTCGGCGCTCTCGGCGGGAGAATCATCGCGCGCATCGGCACACCGCGACTCGCAATGGGGCGACAACGGCACCGCATCTCGCTGAGTGTCGCCGTGACCGCCGCCGCGCTGGCGTCCACGGCGCGCGCTTCGTCGACGGCGGCGGCGGCGGCGGCGGCGACGTTCGATGCGTTCTCCTCGGCGTGCCCGCCGCCGGCGTACACGTGCGTCAGCGCGAACCCGACGGTGGATGACGCGACTCGATGCCACGCCGAATTCGATTGTCGAATCGTGTGCTCGCCGTCGGCGACGTGCGTCGAGACGTTTACGATTGCGCGCGGGGAGGCGACGATTCCGTCTGGGATGACGGTTGGGTTCAACGCGTCGACGGATGACTCGGCGCTGGGACCGACGACGTACGGCGGGGACTCGAGCTGTAGCGCCGTCGGTTGCGACGCGTACTCGACGCGACTGACGCTGCAAAATCGAGAGCTCACCGAACGGTTCGATGGGCCTTGGTGCGACGTGAAGGAGACCCCGTCGAGGTGTGCGTTGGATCGCGTGCCGAAAAAGACGCGTTGGACCGAGTTTACGGTGACGATGAAGTGTAAGAATAAGATTTTGCCGTGCGGCGCCAGGCTTCGCGCGGATGTGGATTTTTTAGGCGTCGTGGAGCGAGAGCCGCAGATGCCGCCGCCGCCGAGCCCGCCGAGTCCGCCGCCGAGTCCGCCAGAGCCGCCGAGCCCGCCGCCACCGCCCGGGGCGTTCGCTCCGGGCGGTGCCGGGCGAGAGGTGGTTCGCGTCGGGTTGGAATTGGCGCTCGCGGGCGTGGCGGCGTACGCGCTCGCGGGTGGGATTTACGTCTTCGCTCTGCAAAGAGGATGGGTCGAGGGATTCGCGGAACCGTGTTGGGATCGCGAAGGGTCGGGGTGTGAGATTTTGTGGTGCTGGTGCGTTCCGGCGTACTGGAGACACTCGGACGAGGAATGTCTCGCGGCGTACGAATCCGGAAGCCGCGTCGCCAGAACGAACGACGAAGAAGAGGCGACGCAAACGACCGCACCGCTCCTCGGCGGGGAATCCGACGACGACGAGTTGTCCTCGTCGTCCGGTTAACGACCCGGTGTACGAACAATCCATAACGTTCTCGCTTGATAGCACGATTAGATGCATGTAAATTCGTCGTCGACGACGACGAGCCGACTCGACTCAACTTTAACTGTCCACAGCGAGCCACGAGCGTCACATCGCGCGCGCGAATCGAGTCAGCGCCGGCGCGATTCACTCGAAACGATCGCGGCGTTCTTTCTCCATCGGCGCGCGATTCCGCGTCCGATAATCCTCGCGTCACCGCTCTGCTCGAAGTCGGCGTCGGCGTCGCTCACACAGGCGATTAGAAACCGTTTGTCGAGTCGCACCTTCGTACCGACACCGCGAAACGTGTCCCCGCGAACGACCACCGAGCGTTTCGATAGCGGTTCGTTCGCAATGTCGACGAGCCCGACGCGCGAACCGGAGGCGAAGCGCGCGCGAACGATGGTGACGGCGGCGGCGGGTGCGGACGATGATTTGAAACCGACGACGACAGCCGACGCCGCGAAACCACTGGATAACAGTTTCCTGGCGTCCCTGCACGCCGAGCGCATGCGACGACGCGGACTCGACGTCCCCGTTTCAGCGTCGACGGTGGACCGAGATCGGCGGGAGAAGAATCGGGATCTCGCGCGGGCGATCGCGACGCACGCGGCTGGGTCAAAGGCGACGCCGGAAACGTTGGACGAGTTGCGAACGAAACGGAGGGAAGCCGAGACCGCGGCGAGAGCGGCGTACGAGACTGTGAACGTCGAGAGCGGTGATGTGCGGTTATTGACGTACAACGTGTGGTTCGGGGACGTGGCGACGGTGGAGCGGCTCGAGGCGCTTGGTGCGGTTATCACGGAGTGCGATCCGCACGTGTTGTGTCTGCAAGAGGTCACGCCGCAGGCTTTGTTCGTGCTGCGGGACCAAGAGTGGTGGGAGAAGTACTCCGTCGGGCCGTCGCCACCTTTACAAGACTACTTTAGCTTGATGCTCTTCAAGCGCACCGTGAGCGGACCGCTCGTGAAGCGAGAGAAGTATCCTTTTAGAAATTCACGCATGGGTCGATACCTGGACGTCGTGAGCTACATGCGAGATCCGACGAGCAAAGCTTCGCTCGCGGTCGGTTCATCGCACCTAGAATCATACATCAACCCACGAGAAACAAGCGCGGAGGAACGACGCGTACAGATTGCGGAGTGTTTCTCGTGGCTCAATAAGCACGGCAACGCCGTCTTCATGGGCGATACCAATTGGGACGACAAGGACGGCGACGTGCCAATGCCCGAGGGCTGGTGCGACGCTTGGCTCGAGTTGCGACCGGGTGATCCCGGGTATACGTACGACGCGAAGTCTAACGAGATGCTCCGAGGCTACCTTCGGAAGCGGTTGGATCGAGCCTTTGTCAAGCTCAAGGATTTCGATTTGAAGCGCATCGAAATGGTCGGCACCAAGCCCATTCCCGGTGTCACGTACCGCAAAACCGTGAGCAACCGCGGCAAGTCAGAGATCGTCGAGCTTCCCGTGGTTCCAAGCGATCACTTTGGTTTGTTACTCACGTTGCGGGCGAAGAAACGAAGCGAGCCAAAACCCGAGGTGGATGCTGTAGACTTGACGTAGCCGTCAATCATTCATTAATCGCGCGTTTAAGAATCGTGGAAAGTGTTCTTGTTGCATGGTGAATCTCTACTCGTTTTTCCTACTATGTTTGCTCGATTGCTCGCATCACTCGACGATGCCCTCCGCCTTTTCGTCCTCTTTGATTTGCTTTTCGAGCTCCTCGATGTCTTCCTTTATCACCTCCTCTTTGATGTGCTCGCGGTTAAACTTGAGCTCGTGTTGCGCCCGCTCGAGCTCAAGCTCAGTGACCCTCGACTTATGACGCAGCAATTCCATGTCCTTCTTCACACTTTCGAGTTCCTTTTGACACCCTTTACTCGTGCTCACGTGCGCGTCTGTCCGTTCCAACTCCAACTTTGCCTCCTTCAACTCGTGTTTCATAGTCTCCGATTCCGTCCGCAGCGAATCCATTTCTCGCACCACGCGCTCGTAATCCTTATTCTTCGCGAACAGATCCCTCTCGAGCGTTCCCATTCTCGCGCGCGCGTCTCTCAGATCCCCCTCCAACCCGTCTCGGTGTCTTCGCACCACGCGTTTACTCAGCACCTCCTTTCTCGAGTAATACGTAAACCAAAGCATCACGACGCAACACACGCCGATGATGTGCCAAGGGTTAAACGTCCGCTCAATCTTTGCAATCGTCGCGTTTTTCCGTTTCTTCTGCGCCGCATCACTGAACGGCATGAGTCCAGGCGCCGGTCGAACGCTCGGACCTCCATCCACGGTTGCGCCTCCCGGGGCGAACGGCGCCGGTCCCGGCGCGGCGTAAAAGTCCGCATCGTGCGTCGCACGGCGTCGCATGACGCTCTGTTGATTTCTCTCTCGCGTACTCGCGTTCCGCGTCCTCCGCGCGTCGGTCGCGTCGGTGTGTGCCGGCGGTTTCGATTCGCGATCCCAACGTTCGTCCGAGCGCAGTTGACAACGCGTTCGTTCGCGCGCGTCAGTGTTCCTCGCGACGACGCGCGCGTCGCGACGCGCACGGGCGAGACTCGCGGGTTGGAACCGCGCGAGATAAATACAATGCACGCATCCGCGGTGACGTCGACGATGGATGCCGTCGCGGTGACGCGTCGCGGTGGTCGAGGATGGCGCGTGGGGAAAGGAGCGGGAACGGCTTTGATGCGCGTGGGAAGGGTGCCGACGACGACGTCGGCGACGACGTCGATGTCGACGCGTCGCGCTCGTGTTGGGAGAGGAGGGACGACGATGCGCGCGGATGCGTTCGAGACGTCGAGCGGGGATGCGCGTCGCGAGAGAGGCGAGCGCGCGATGGCGGGGAGAGGGGCGGTTGGACGCGCGAGAGCGACCAGAGCGACCGCGGCACTTCTCGTCGGTATCTTTGCGAACGCTTCGTTCGGTGTTGCGTTCGGTGTTGCGGCGGATGGAACGATGGTTGACTCGGCGAGTGAGGCGGTGGTTTCAGCGGCGGCATCGGCGGTGGCGTCGGCGGTGGCGGACGATGACGAACAGAGGACGGGAGCGTTGGCCGACGCTGAGTCGCAAACCGCGCCGAGCGTCGTCATCGACACAACTACGGTTGCCGCTGCGGTTGCGGGCGATGAAAGCAACAAGGATGGGGAGAAGGAGAAATCGAAGCCTGATCGTCGCGGGAAGATGAAGCAGCTGCAAGACTTGCGATCAGAGCTGGAGATTAAAGAGTTGGAGTTGCAAGCGGCGGCGAACGATTTGCAAAAGAGCGACCAGACGGTGCAAGTGTTGCAACAAGAGCTGGAATTGAAGAATAAACTTCTCGACTTGATGCGAAAGGAGAGAGACAAAGCGATAGAGGAGGCGCAATTGGCGAGCGGGCTCTGCGCGCAGGTGGGTGGCGGAGGCTTTTGAGCGAGAGATTTTTGTAATTCAAGACGACGCAAACGATGTAGCCATGAGAGCGCGCTCCTCACAAGATGTCGCAAATACTCGAACCCGAAACAGAGCGACAAAGGCGACTGCTCGAGGACGAACTCGGACGGCCGCTGCACGCGCTGCGCGATGATGAACACGCTGAGACAGATGAAAAGTTTCGTCGCGATGTCTTCAAGTACTTCGAGTGCGCCAGAAGGTTACTTTCCAGCACTTCGCTTCGAGAGTACATCGCATCCAAAGGCGGAGAAACCATCACGCTCTTGCTCCCGGACAATCTGACGCTCAAACAGGTGATGGAAGAACTGCAAAAGTACGAAATCAGCAGTACGCCGGTGATTCGCGAGAGCGAAGGCTCGTTCAAATTCATCGGTTGGGTGACCGCTTTTGATTTTCTCTCGACGTTAGTGAGCGAACTGGTAGCGTTCAAGCCGGTTCCAGCAGATTTGGCGAGTCAAACGGCGAAACTGTGTGGGACCCCGCACGTGCATTCGGCTTGGGGCGTTCTGAGAAAGGCGGTGCCAACGGTGACGTCCTCTGAGCGTTTGGTTGGAGTCGACATTGATGAGAGAGTGGTCCAGTTGGACAATGCTCGGCGCCGATATATCGAATCCATCTCTGCGGAGGATGTGGACGAGGCTTGCCGCAGAACGCTCGCCAAGACGCTCGCGGAGGCGCGAAAAGTAACGCACAGTGAGGAAGACGGTAGAATGATCAATCGTGTCAAGACGTCGGACTCAGACATGCTCGATCTCGTTCGATCCGCAATGCTCCGACACATCGTTTCTCCGGGGGATATCGTCGCGCCTCGCAAGACGAAGCCCTGCCATAGAGTGTGCCTCTACTCTGTGAAAATACACGAACAAGACGGAAATGAGAAAATGTACATCGAAGATATGATTTCGCAGACGGACGTCGTCGAGTTTTTGTACGCCAACATTGACAAGCTTGAAGAACTACAACGGTTTTCTCTGTCATCTTTGGGACTCGGCGCGCGCAAGAGACATCGAGTGTTCCCCGATTCAGACGTCGTCTGCGCTTACCCCACAGATCGACTCTTTGATTGTTTCTTCCGTATGCACGTCACCGGGCTCTCCGTTCTCGGCGTCATAGATGAACCGAGAGGGAACTTGATTGGCACGCTCACGACGAACGATTTGGCAGCTTTGGTCACGTCGAAGTGGGCCGACGTCTCCCTGCACGACACAGTCGAAACCTATCTCTCCAAGGCACCCAAGCGCAAGCTCATCACTGTTCACGAAGACTCGGATTTCGGCGACGTTCTACGAGCGCTCGTCTTCGGCGCCGTCCATCACGTCTTCGTCCTCGATTTGGAAGGCAGTCCGGTAAGAGTATTAACTCCGACGGACATTCTCCAACGAATCGCCCTTCCATCCGCGCAAAAACTCGGATGGCGCTTCGACTCGTACGAAATTCATCCCGATTCATTCCGCGATCGCGCCGTCTGCGCGTGACGTTTTTCTCACACTCTCGATACGTGCTTGCCTTGCCTTGCCTTGCCGTTGTAAAAGAACCATCAAAGAAGAAACAGAAACAAACTGACAGATTAATCACACAGTCCCCTCACAATACCCCCGCCGGTCGGTTTCCCCGTCGACGTCGAGGAGTCCGCTCGAACGACACGTCATGAATATTCCAGGAATGTCGCGATTCGGCATGGGCGGTCCCGGCGCCGCCGCGGGACAGGATGCGAGCCAAGTCGACACGGCTGAGCAAGTGTACATCAGCTCGCTCGCGCTGTTGAAGATGCTCAAGCACGGTACGTGGACACGCTCGACGAACGACGACGGACGACGGAGGCCGAGTGATCTAGCGCGCGTGGGCCTGCATCGCGCATCGCGCGGACGAATGTGAACGCGGACGCGATGGGAACGAACGCGCGCGGAGCGCACGCCGACTGTTTTTGGTTTTTTTGAGATCGCGCGCACGCTCGAAGAGTACGCGGACTGACATGTGGGTCGCGCTCGTTTTCGATACGTAAGGTCGCGCCGGTGTGCCCATGGAGGTGATGGGTCTCATGCTCGGTCAGTTTGTGGATGAGTACACCGTGACGGTCGTGGATGTGTTCGCCATGCCGCAGAGCGGTACGGGCGTGAGCGTCGAAGCCGTGGACCCAGTGTTCCAGACGAAGATGTTAGACATGCTCAAGCAGACGGGACGCGAGGAGATGGTTGTCGGATGGTATCACTCGCACCCTGGGTTTGGTTGTTGGTTATCCGGCGTCGATATCAACACGCAGCAGTCGTTCGAACAGTTGAACCCGAGGTTGGTGGCGGTGGTGATCGACCCAGTGCAATCCGTGCGGGGAAAGGTTGTCATCGACGCCTTCAGATTGATCAATCCGCAAACCATCATGCTCGGTCAAGAGCCGCGACAGACGACGTCCAACTTGGGTCACTTGAACAAGCCTTCCATTAGCGCGTTGATTCACGGTTTGAACCGACATTATTACAGCATCGGTATTTCGTACGCCAAGAGCGTCCTGGAGGAGAAGATGTTGTTGAACCTGAACAAGTCCAAATGGAGTTCCGGTCTCAAGGTGAACAAGTTTGACGATCACGAGAAGGAAAACGAAAAGGTTATGCTCGAGCTGAAAGAGTTGGCGACGAAGTATGAAAAGGCGGTGATTGAGGAAGATAAGCTCACCGCGCAGGAGCTCGTCGTCAAAAACGTGGGTAGACGGGACCCAAAGAAGCACCTCTCCGAGGGTGTGCAAAAGCTCATGTCGGACAACATCGTTCAAACGCTGGGTGTGATGCTCGATACGATTTGCTTCTAACCTAAAGCGTGCGTCTAGTCACTACAAACGTTCTAATTCTAGTAGTCTTCACCTTGTTTTGTGAAAAAAATGTAGCTCAAATCTCAAATCAAGGCGCCTCCGGCGCCACCGTCTTCGACCCCACGTCTGTCCAATCAGTGCTCAACACAGTTCCAGCGCTCTCAACGAACGATTTGTTCATCGCGCGTCTCGTGTCGTCATCGGCATTCATGTAGATTTGTTGAAACAGTTTGTTGAGTGCCGCGTCGCCCTCTGGCTTTTCGTCTTCTAATTCCTTATCGAGCTCCGCCTCGAGGGCGTCCCAATCTCGCGCAGATCTCTTATCGACCTGCGATTTGACCTGACCGTATACATTCGTTGAGTCTGCGTTCGCCACCTTCGAAGTCGCCAAACCACCGTTCGACCGACGCTCGAGAGCGTTCCAATTACCCGCCGTTGTTTTCTTCATGCGAATCTGCACCTTGGACGTCGAAACGTTGACCGCGCTGTGTTCCTTGTCAATCGAGCCAAAGAGGTTCAACTTGAGCACGTACGGGTCGTACATTTTCGCGTGCATGTCATCACCAGTCAGAGCGTCTATGGTCACCGTGAACACATCGCAATCGTCGTTGAAATCCAAAGTCAACTCGTCGGCGCCGACACCCTTGGCGAAAATCTCGAGTGTCACGTGCGTCTGCGACTGGTACCAATCCCACTTGAAGCACCCAGACGTATCTTTAGACGCCGTTGTTTCGCTCTGATGCTCTTCCTGTTCACGCTCTTCCGCCTCTCGAAGGCGCACGAGCCACTTGAGTATCAACGCTCGTCGACTCGTGGAAGAGGGCTCCAACTTTTCCGCCGTCTCGAACGCTTCGCGCGCCTTATCGAGCGCGCCAATGTCCATCGATGCGATGCCAAGGTACAACCACGCCTCGGCGCGGTCTCGATCGAGCGCTATCGCGTCAACGGCATCCGTAAAGGCTTCCGTCGTGAGATGCACTTTGAGAAAGGTTCTCGACCTGAGCAACAGAAACGAAACGTCCTTTGGGTTCTCGCCGAGTGCTTCGTCGCACACCTCGAGGCACTCGTCATAATCCTCCTCGTTGAATGCAAGCTCCGCGAGCTCGAGCGGGGTGGTCATGTTTCGACGAAGCACGCGAGCGCGTGAGAGAGTGGGGGCAGATACAGTTGCAGTCACGTTAGACACAAAAAACAGTCTTCTCGCCATAACACAATATCCTAATATCTTTCTATTACGGTTCGCAGACGACGACGAACGCCGTCTTATTCAATCTGCCACGCAATCTCGCGCTGGCCGATGCTTTCGTTCACGTTACCATCCTTGTCACTTTGCGTCCAGTTGATGCGGACGCTGTACAAACGTTGGTTCTCTTTTCGGCGAACCATGTCAAACTTGCCGCTGACAACCGCACCGTCGGACGCGTAGATTTCCGGAAACATGTAAAACGCTTGCTGACCCCAGTGCGTAGCGCCGTTTGCATCGGGTGCCGTCGTGAGTTCGACCGGGTTCTCGCACGGGTTTTCGTCCGATCCCGCAAAGGTGACGTCAAACCATCCCGCAAACGCGCCGACGCGCGTTTCGCCAGTCGGACCAGAGGGCGAGTCGTAAAGCTTGAGCTTAAATTCGACGTCGCGCAAAACCTTGATGTCATCCATAGTGCACTTGTTGAGATCGAAGCTAGCGAGCGTGAACGGCCGCGACATATTTTGTGACGGGTGAATGTCAACCCACGCCGAGGTGTTCATGAAGTGCTCCCTCTGCTCGTCTTCGTACTCGTCATTCATGCACGACAAGTCAACGCCGTAGTTTTCGCGAGTGTTGGCGACAAACTCGTCCCAAACGTGAATAGACTCTTGGAACTCTTGGTGCTTTTGTCCGCTCTTGTTTGACTTGATAACGCTGAGATACATCTTCGCGTGCGACGGGAACATCGCTCCCCCGGGCTTGAGCCACTTGTCACGCGCGACGAGCACAGAATCAAACATGGACTCGCGGAGTAAAAAGTAGCCCATCCACTCGCTGATAATGACATCAACCTTTTCCGGTAACTGAACCTCCTCCATCGACGCTTGAATGACCTCGACGACGTCGCTCAAGCCGTTCGCCGCGACGATTTTCCGAGCTTGCACCGCCATGTGAGTCGCCTCAACGGCGTACACCTTTTTAGCCCCAGCTTGCGCAGCCCACATCGCGAGAACCCCCGATCCCGTACCGACGTCGAGAACGACCTTATCCTTGAACGAATCCGGGTTCAATCGCACCGCGTTGTTGTACGCCGTCATTCGATTTTGGTCTTCCAACATGTCCTTTTGGTGGTACAGGTACCCGTACGTGCAAAAGTAGTTTGCGAAATCCGCATCCCCGATATCCGCCGGTTTGGTCACCACCATGTTCGACGTCTTATCCCCACCGCTTTCACCAGCGCCGTTACCCACTTCCATGTCGTCTCCTCCCATCTCTGCCGCTTTCCCTCGTCGGCGTACCGCGTCTCCTCTCCTTTCCTTCGCGGCGGCGCCGAACCTTTCGCGACGTCCAACCGCGTACCCGTTCGCGGCGCGCACTCCCGACGCCGTCCACGCACTCGTCGTCGTCGTCGTTTTCCTCGATTTTCCCTCGTCGACGACGAGCGCACTTCGAGTCAACGCGACGCGACGTCGGACACAATAAAGCGCACAAAGGTGCCAGCCGCCAGAGTCAATTCAATCCAAACTCGCGCGCGCGCACACCCGTCGTCGTCACCGCGCCCGCCACGAATCCAGAGGAGAGCGGGAGGATGAAGAAGAGACGCACGAAACAAACCTCCGTCGCTCGCCCACGTTCGAGGTCGCGGCGTTTCCGAAACTCGCGCGGCGTTTTCACGACATCCGTCATCCACGCGCGCGGTGGTGAGACCGCGAGCGTGCGAGGAAAAAAACGCGTGAAAACACGAGTGCCCATCAAATCCCATAATTAAGACGCCACCCGGGTCCGACTGTGCGCGTCCAAATGTAAACCGCGGGAAACCGCGGGCGCGTTCCGTAGTCGAGCGAAAAATAGGTCCATGAAACAAAGTGGTCAAAAATCTGAACGAAACGTGACATTTTTTCCATCGCCGTCTGGAAGGAAGAGGGCGCGCGACGGCAACGGCACGGCACGGCACGGCACGGCACGGCACACGCCGACGCCGATCCGTTCGAACGGAAAACGAAGGACCGAACGAGAGACGACGACGGGAAGGATGAACCCCGGATACGATTACCTGTTTAAACTCCTGGTGCGTGCGAGCGAGCGACGATGGATGCGCGACGACGCTGGATTCTTTGCGGGTTGGATCATCGTCGGGCACGCGCGTGTGCCGTTGCGATCTTGTACCAGAGTGAATGATTGGATGAACGAATGCGTGCGCGTATGACGGACGATGCGGATGTCGATCGCGCGTTCGGAACGGGATGGAAGAGTATACGATACCTTTGAGATGGGTTCGCACGAAAAGGATGACTGCGCGGCGTTGTTGTCCGGGAGAATCGGCGAACGAATGGCGCCGGGCTGAGGGAGGGGAAAACGCGAGACGCT
>Ga0181580_10000307_pt1 | contig 35178 bp, 26 predicted proteins | sample 071ome_23_FD_132413 | JGI IMG/M metagenome (GOLD analysis project Ga0181580, IMG submission 132413) | Coastal salt marsh microbial communities from the Groves Creek Marsh, Skidaway Island, Georgia - 071403BT metaG (megahit assembly) | ecosystem: Environmental > Aquatic > Marine > Intertidal... | reverse complement strand
TACCAGAAGCAGAAACCGCAGAAGTAGAAATTAATAATGCCGATATTAAAGTGGATACTTATAGAGCCAGCGGTGCAGGAGGACAGCATGTTAATAAAACAGAGTCTGCAATCAGATTAACACATATTCCAACAGGGCTAGTAGTCACCTGCCAAGATGAAGCCTCTCAACATAAAAATAAAGCTTCAGCTATGAAGGTCTTGCGATCAAGGTTGTTTGCCCTAGAACAAGAAAAGCTTAACAAAGATAGAGATGATATGAGGAAAAATTTGGTTTCTACAGGAGATAGATCTGCAAAAATTAGAACATATAATTTTCCACAGGGAAGAATAACTGACCACAGAATAAATTATACTTCTCACAAGCTACAGGCTACTCTTGAGGGTGACATTTCACACTTGATTGAGCAGTTAAAGCTTGCGGAAGAGAGCGCACAAATAGAATAAAATGAATAAGACTACTCTGCTCAGAGATTATTTACATTTACAACTTTTCAAACTAAAAAAAACAAGCGTTCAAGAATCAAAACAGAAATCTGAAATGTTAATTCAACATTGCCTAAAGATTTCTAAAGCAGATATATATTTAAAAGATATTTTATTAGATAAACAAAACATTGATGATTTAAATATTATGTTTGATAGTCTTATTATGAATACTCCTGTACAACACATTATTGAAGAAACCTTTTTTTATGAAAATAGCTTTTTTACCCCTCCAGGAACATTTATTCCACGAACAGATACTGAGTTGTTAGTCGATTGCGCGATTGATTTTTTGTCAACAAAAAAAACTAAATTAAGAATTTTGGATTTATGCACTGGAAGCGGATGTATTGTTCTAAGCATAGCAAAGAAGTTTCCACAAAATGATTTCATAGGAATAGATAAGTCAAGTCTTGCAATCAAAGTAGCAGAAAAAAATCAAAAATTACTAAAAATAGATAATGTTAAATTTTTAAAAGAGGACATATTTAACCTTAAAATTAACAAGGTTGATTTATTGGTTTGTAACCCACCATATTTAGCAAAAGAAGAAATTGAAAGCTTAGATTCTTCAGTTAAAAATCATGATCCTGAAATAGCTCTAACAGACTTGAAAGACGGAACGACATATTATAAATTTTTAATCTCAAATTTCAAATCTTTGATTAACAAAAATGGAGCAATGTTTATTGAGCTACCCTACTCACCTGTTGCAAAAGATATTGAATCCATTAATAAAAAACTTAATAGTAATAAATCTACTTATTTGAAAGATTTAGAAGGAAAAAATAGAGTAATTAAGATATATTAAGTACTTATGAAAAGCGAATTTATTCATCTCCATAATCATTCCGACAACAGTTTATTGGATGGTGCACAAAATATTCCATCAGTACTTGAAACCATCCACGATTTAGGAATGGATTCTGTTGCTCTCACGGAACACGGCAATCTTTTTGGTGCAGTGTCTTTCTATAAAAAAGCAAAAGATAAAAACATTAAACCTATTATCGGTTGTGAGGTTTATGTAGCCAAAGGTAGTCGATTCCAAAAAGACAGATCTAGCGGTATGGGCCAATATAATCATCTAGTATTAATTGCCCAAAATTACCAAGGCTATAAAAACTTGATGAAAATTGTTACGCATGGCTACCTCGAAGGTTTTTATTATAAACCAAGGGTTGATGTTGAAATTTTAAAAAAATATAATGAAGGAATTATATGCCTTTCAGCTTGCTTGAAAGGGATACTTCCTGAAACACTAATATATAATGGTCTAGATGCTGGTAAAAAGGTTGCTGAAGAATATTCAAGCATTTTCCCTGACAGATATTATATCGAACTCCAAAATCACGGTATACCCGAAGAGCTCCAAAATATTCAATTAGCAACAAAATTAGCAAAAGACATGAACTTGCCTATCATTGCAACTAACGATGCTCATTATGCTAAAAAAGAACATTATACAGCACACGATGTGCATATTTGCATTGGAACAGGAAAGCAATTGTCAGATAAAAAGAGGTTAAAATATCCAGGGAATGAATTTTATTTCAAATCACAAGATGAAATGTTTTCTTTATTTAAACAATTTCCCCAAGCATTAGAAAATACTAGAGCATTAGCGGACTCAATTGAATTAGAAATACCAATGGAGGATTACCACCTGCCATGGTATACGATACCTAGTGATACTAAATCAAAAGACATTGATGATTATTTGAAATCATTGTGTAGTACAGGTTTAAGAAATAAGTATGATGATATTAACAATGAAATAACTGAAAGACTTGATTACGAACTATCTGTGATAAAAAAAATGGGATTTGCGAGCTACTTTTTAATTACTGCAGATTTTGTTCAGTATGCCAAGAAAAATAAAATTCCTGTAGGCCCCGGTAGGGGATCTGCTCCCGGAAGCTTAGTTTCATACGCGCTTGATATCACAAACATTGATCCACTTAAACATAATTTGATCTTTGAAAGATTTTTAAATCCAGACAGGATAAGCATGCCCGATATTGACATAGATTTTTGCGTGGAAAGAAGAGGTCAGGTAATTGACTATCTAAAAAGTATATATGGGGAAGATTCTGTTACCCAAATTATTACTTTTGGAAAAATGAATGCTAGAGGGGTGATTAGAGATGTAGGTAGAGTGATGAGTTATCCATATTCTGAAGTAGATAAGATAGCTAAAATGATTCCGGAGGGTCCAAAAGTGACTCTTGATAAGGCTTTAAAACAAAACTCAGATTTAAGAACAGTCTCTCAGACAAACTATAAAGAACTTATTGAGAATGCAAAAGTTCTTGAAGGAATGACACGACATGCTTCTATACATGCTGCTGGAGTTGTGGTCGCACCTGGTGATTTAACAGACTTTGTTCCGCTCTATAGATCCTCCCAAGGAGATGTAACAACTCAATATGATATGAAAGAGCTCGAATCAATAGGTCTGTTAAAGATGGACTTTCTTGGCTTGCGAAATTTAACGGTTATAGACAGAACAATTGATTTGATAAAAAAAAGATTTAATAAAGAGATAGTTATTGACGACATTGATATGGAAGATCCAAAAGTTTATAAGCTTTTCGCAAAAGGACTAACAGTAGGAATTTTCCAATTTGAATCGGCCGGTATGAGAGAATTTTTAAAAAAATTACAACCAAAAAGTATCGATGGATTAATAGCTATGAACGCATTATACAGACCTGGGCCAATGCAAAATATTGATAAGTACATTAAAAGAGCGCACGGAAAAGAAAAAGTTGAATACGTTCATCCATTATTAGAAGAAGCGCTCAAAGAGACCTATGGAATTATAGTTTACCAAGAACAAGTAATGCAAATTGCTAATATCATTGCAGGATTCACATTATCAGAAGCGGACGAAATGAGAAGAGCAATTGGTAAAAAAATCAGGTCATTAATGGACAAAATGGCGGAAAAATTTATTAAAGGAGCTGTTAAGAATGGTTTAACCAAAGCAAAAGCAACTCAGATTTTTGATTTAATAGATAAATTTGCTCAATATGGGTTTAATAAAAGTCATTCAGTTGCATATTCATATATTGCGTATCAAACTGGTTGGCTCAAAACACACTATACAGCTGAGTTTATGTCTGCAAATTTGACTAGCGAAATGAATAATACCAATAAAGTAGTTGTTCTAATTAATGAATGCAGAAAACTAAAAATAAAAGTACATGCACCTGATATAAATAAATCCGGCATAAATTTTGAGCCTCTAAATGATCACGAAATTTCTTTTGGACTAAATGCTGTTAAGAATGTTGGAATTAAGGCTTTAGAGAAATGTATTGAGGTGCGAGAAAAAGGAGGCGAATTTAAATCAATATTTGATTTTGTATCAAGGGTTGATCAAAGACTTGTAAACAAGAAAGTATTAGAAAGTTTAATATTAGCGGGCGCATTTGATTCTGTAAGTAAAAATCGTGCACAGTTGTATGAAGCGATAGATGTTGCTATTAACTATGGACAACAAATAGATAAGCATTCAAATAAAAATCAAATTAACCTTTTCGGTGAAGAAGAAAATTTAGTCAAAATTCCAGATATGCCCATAACAGAGGATTGGGAAAACCAAGACAAGCTATCAAAAGAAAAAGAGGTGCTTGGCCTGTATGTTTCAGGAAACCCCCTAATTAAATATGCAGACACCATTGAGGAATTAAGTAATTATGATTTTTCAGACAAAAAAATAATTAAAGAAAATTCTATAATAAAGATTGGTGGAGCTGTTACAAACTTTAAATTACACTTTGATAAAAAAAATCAACAAATGGCCTTTTTCAACCTTGACTGTTTAGGTGGGCAAGCGGAAGCAATTATTTTTCACGATGCATTTGATAAGTATAAAGAAATTATCAAAGACAATAATATTGTTTTTCTGGTAGGTCATACATCATCGCAAAACGATTTTGCAGATTTGAAATTAATTGTTGATGAAGTGGTACCAATTAATCATGCAAAAAAAGTTTTGAAGTTAAATGAAGTCAACATTAGACTACCAAAAAATTCATCAAAAGATTTAATGAATGATATTGTCGAATTAGCAAAGAACAATGCAGGAGACCATTTGTTTGTAGTTCATATTCCTTCAAACAATGACAGTGAAAGAAAGATTGTTTCAAAGAAAATGAAAGTTTCTAATAATAATCAATTTCTTATTTTGTTAAGAGATTTATTAGGAGTATCAAACGTCTGGATTGATTAAATTATATTATGAAAATAAATCCTCCAATTAGAATACTTATGGCTAAACCAGGCTTAGATGGACATGATCGCGGTATTAAGGTTTTAGCTGCAGCGTACAGAGATGCAGGCATGGATGTAATATATTTAGGTCTTCGCCAAACGCCTGAAAGCATAGTTAGAGTCTCTATACAGGAGGGTGTAGATGTAATAGCCCTATCAATATTGTCCGGTGCCCATATGACTATTTTTACAAAAGTCATGGAACTTATAAACGAGCACAAGCTAAAGAATGTTCTCGTTACTGGAGGAGGAATTATACCAGATGAAGATAATAAAGCATTATCCAAAATAGGGGTTGGCCAACTCTTTGGTCCAGGAACACCGGTGAAAGAATCATTGAAATATATCGAAGATTGGGTTAAAAAAAATAGAAGATGATTTCTAATATTACCACAACTTTTTTAAAAGCAGAAAAAGCTTTTAACCAAGAAAAATATAGAGAAGCGACTAAGCTTTTAAATGAAGTAATAGATCATGACAGAGATTTTTATTCTGCATACTTGTTATTATATGAGATATATAATAACAAAAAATCTCAACAAAAAAATATGATTTACAAGGAGCTTAAGCGACTTAATCTTGATTTAGAAATTGATCATAAACCAATTACGATAAAGACTAAAAAAAATATTACAAATCCAAAACTAGTAACTTTATCATTAATAAAACTTATGATTGCTCAAGGTAAAAAAAGTCAAGCTAAAAAAAATCTGAGAGTAATTATTAAGCACTCTAAAATTAAAAAAAACATTATTAGCGCTGAAGAAATGTTGAAAAGTTTATAAGGAGAATATATGAGTTTAGAATATTTTAAAAGAAGACAAGATAAATTAAAAAATCAGCTAGCCAAGAAAAATATAGATGGTATGTTAGTGACTAACCTAATTCATATAAGATATTTGTGCGGATTTACCGGATCTAGTGCCACACTCCTAGTTATGCCTGAAGAATTAGTTTTTATCACAGACGGTAGATATGTATTTCAATCTGAAAATGAGGTAAAAGGCGCAAGAATAATTATTGATAGCATTCCACATTTTGAAGTCATTAGAAATAAAAAAATCCTAAAAGATGGATCAGTAATTGCTTTTGATGGTAATAGCGTTACTCACCAAAATTTTCAAACGATTTCACAGGTTTTATCAAATATAAAGCTCCAAAATATCATAGGATTGATTGAAAAGATGGCAATGAAAAAAGATGAAAAAGAGTTGGAAGCTATAAGAACTGCTGTCGAAATAACAGATCAAGCCTTTGCTGAAGTTTTTCCAATGGTAAAAATTGGAGTCAAAGAAAAAGAAATTGCGAACAAATTGTCCTTTCTATACAGACAATATGGAGACGCCGACTCAGACGCTTTCGCAGCAATTGTAGGAACAGGACCCAATTCGGCCAAACCACACCATAAACCAACTGATAGAAAAATAGGACCAGGAGAATTGCTAGTAATAGATTCAGGAGCAAAGTTTGCAGGATATCATGCAGACATGACACGCTCCTTTGCTACTAAGGGCTATTCAGATGAACAGAAATCTATATATGATATTGTTTTAGAAGCCCAAACGAAAAGTATTGATGGTATTAAAGCAGGTATTTCATGCAAAGACATTGATTCCATTGCAAGAAGTCATATTGAAAAAGCAGGATATGGTCAATATTTTGATCACGGACTGGGCCATTCTTTAGGGCTTGAAATCCATGAAGATCCAAGATTTAGTAAAGTAAGTAAGGATATTTTGGATGTGAACTATGTAATGACAGTCGAGCCCGGTATTTACGTCAAGGATATTGGTGGGGTTAGAATTGAAGATGATATTATTGTAAAAGAAGACGGTGCAGAAATATTAAATAAAACATCAAAAGAATTACAAATTATTTCATAATGATTCCCAAAATAGCATTTATTGCCACATTTTTTTTAATCGGTTGTGTTGAAAATTTAGTTAATATATCTATCCTTAAAGACGGTAGTTATTTAGTTAAATATACATCTATTGGGAATAAGCCTGATTTGTTAGATATTGATTTTAAACACCCAGAATCGGACAGTAATCATCAATGGATTACAACATTAGAAAGTAAAACTATCAATAATGAAATCATTTGGGAAAAAGAAACTATATTAAGTTCACCAACAAGAAAAAAGTTAGTATTCAGCAATTCATCAAGTCTGCAGTATGACATAGAGATTAGTAAAAAATCATCCATTTTTTGGACTAATTATTATTTTCAATCCAATATTAAAAATCTAGAAATAGATAAAAAATATCCTGAAATCAATCAATACTTAAATATTGATCAGGATGAGCTTCAATGGATGATTCCAGTAAAGAAATATATTTTTTCTAAAAGTGTTGAAAGGTATCAAAGTCAAAACAATCTTAACTCTTTAACAATTGAAAGAATTGATAGTCAGGTAAATTCATATATTTCATATGTTAAAGAAAAAAAATTAGAAAAAGAGTTTAGCAAAAAGACATCACAAATTTTTTTAGATGCGCTGTTGCCAATAAAAAGTCGATTGCCAGAAAATTTTTTTAATGACATGAGTATTATTATCGACGAATTGGAAAAAGAATTCGAAAAAAATACGTCATTAATGTCAGATAATTTTTCATTTAGTATTATGTTGCCTGGTAAAATTAAAGATCAAAATGCTGACACGATAAACAATGAAACCAATATGGTATATTGGGAATTTGATTTCAATGATATCGCTACCAATCCCTTCAATATGTATGCACATTCAGTAGTTATTAATAACTTACGAGCACAACTTGTATTTGTAATATTAATGCTGTTATTTATAAGGTTATTATGGAAAAGAAAGCAAAACAAAAAATAAAAGCGCTTATAGAGCAAATCAATGATCATAATTACGCATATTATGTATTAGATGATCCTAAGCTTACTGACATGGAGTATGACCATCTTTTTCGTCAATTGGAGGATATCGAAGCAAAATATCCAAATTTAATTTCACCAACATCTCCCTCTCAAAGAGTTGGTCACCCAGTTTCGAGCGGTTTTCAAAGTTATAACCATGACGTTCCTATGCTATCGCTTTCAAATGCAATAAATAGTTCTGAAATAAATGAATTCCACAAACGTGTTTTAAAATGGCTTAATCACGCAGATACCGACTTCGTTGCAGAGCCAAAAATTGACGGCCTAGGCGTTTCATTGATTTATCGAAATGGTCTATTAGAAAGAGCACTAACAAGAGGAGATGGATTTCAAGGTGAAGATATTACACATAATGTAAAAACAATGCCCTCAGTTCCACTAAAGCTTCGAGATTTAGAAAATAGTCCCCCACCGTTCATTGAAGTTAGAGGGGAGATTTTTATGTCAATATCAGATTTTAAAAAATTGAACGTTAATAGAAAAAAAGCTAATGAAAAAATATTTGCAAATGCCAGAAATGCAGCAGCGGGCAGTGTGAGACAATTAGACCCCTCAATTACTGCATCAAGAAATCTATCAATATTTTGTTATGAAGTTGGTGGAAGCGACAAGATTAATTTCAAAAATCAAATAGAAATGCTTTCATATTTAAAATCAGTAGGTCTTCCAGTCAATCCATTATCTAAAAAAGTGACTAATGGAAATGATATGGTATTGTACCATCAAACATTAGAGGAAAACCGATCGCATATAAATTATGAAATAGATGGATCCGTTATTAAGGTAAATGACTATAATTTAAGAGAAAGATTAGGGTTGCGAGCAAGATCACCCAGATGGGCAATAGCAGCAAAATTCAAGGCTAAACAAGCTGAATCTCAATTGCTTGGTATAGATCTTCAAGTAGGAAGAACGGGCGTCATTACACCGGTGGCTAAAATTAAAGAGGTTGATTTGTCTGGGGTTATGATATCAAGTGCCACACTACATAACCAAGATGAGATAGACCGAAAAGATATCAGAATAAATGACTTTATCTTGATTGAAAGATCAGGAGATGTAATTCCTAAGATATTTAAAGTATTAAAAGAAAAAAGACCAATAAATGCTAAAAAATTTTTCATAAGCGATTTTAGGTGCTCCGATACAAGCTGTAAAATAGAGCGTATAAAAGATCAAGCCGCCTATAGATGTGTAAATATGAATTGTAAGTCAAAGGTGTTGGGAATGCTTGAACATTTTTGTTCTAAAAATGCAATGAATATTGAGGGTATGGGCCCCCAAATTGTTAAGCAATTAGTCGAAGAAAATTTGCTTAAAAATTTTGATGATATATATAGATTAAAGTACGATGACTTAGTTGCCCTTGAACGGTTTAAGGATAAATCAGCAATGAATCTTATAAATGCAATAAATCATTCAAAAAAAACAACCTTTCCTAGGTTTCTTTTTGGATTAGGAATACCAAATGTTGGGCAACATATATCAAAAGTAATTGATAAATATTGTAACTCTTCATTAATAAAATTAAGTGAATTAAAAATTGAACACATGGAAGAGATAGACGGAATTGGCTCAACGGTCGCTATAGCAATTGAGAATTATTTTAAGAACGATAAAAATAATGAGATTGTTAATAATTGTTTAAAATTAGGCGTCCAAATAACTCCCACTCATTTTGATGAATCTGAAATGACAATGCTCAATCAAAAAATAGTGATTACTGGCAGCTTTCAAAGTTTATCCAGAAGCGATTTAAAACTAAGGTTAGAAAAAAATGGAGCAACAGTCACATCAAATATATCTAATAAAACTACAGCATTAATCGTAGGAGAAAAACCTGGGTCTAAGCTAACTAAAGCACAAAATCTTAATGTCAAAATTGTGTATGAAAAAGAATTGCATGATTTTTTAGATGAAAATTAAATAACTGTTTTAAATGAATAAGTATTTATAAAATTGTAATCAAAAATGAACAATAATCTTGCTATAAAAATAATTAATCTCTTTAAATCTTATGAGAATGTCCATGCTGTGAATGGAATAGATCTCGAAATTAAAAAAGGAGAATTTTATGGACTTTTAGGGCCAAATGGCGCAGGTAAGTCCACAACAATAAATTCTATTACCAGCCTAGTTAAACCTTCAAAAGGATCTATTGAAATCTTTGGTAAAAACATTGAAGATAATTTTAGATTTGCTAGGTCAAAAGTTGGTATAGCTCAACAAGAAGTGAGCCAAGATTGGTTTTTCCCAGTAGAACAATTATTGTATTTTCAAGCAGGGTTTTATGGCGTACTTAGAAAGGATGCAAAAGAAAGAATAGAGTACCTTCTCAATAAATTAGGTTTATCTAAACATAGATCTAAAAAAATGAGAGAACTATCAGGTGGCATGAAACGAAGATTGCAAATCGCAAAAGCTTTAGTCCATAATCCAGATATTATTATTTTAGATGAACCTACAGCAGGTGTTGACGTAGAACTAAGACACGATTTATGGACATATTTGCAAGAACTGCACAGTGAAGGAAAGACAATTCTACTAACTACGCACTATATTGATGAAGCAGAGCTATTGTGCGAGCGAGTAGGAATTATTGATAAAGGAAAATTGATTGTTGAAGACTCAGTAAATAATCTTAAAAAAATGGTCAAAAATTCATCCATAGAAATTCAATTAAAAGATGAATTAGAAAATAAACCTCAATTCTTAAATGACTATGAACATCACATAGAAGATAAAAAAATTAATATTATAATAGATAAACCCAATATGGAATTACCATCAATCATTCTTAAGTTTTCTGAAAAAGCTATCAAAATTGAAGATATCCATATTCCTCAAACCTCTTTGGAGGATGTTTTTTTAGATTTAACAGGGAGAAAGATTAATGATTAAAAATTGGGTAGGTTTCTATACGCTGTCTTCAAGAGAAATTATGCGATTTTTTTCTGTATGGAGACAAACTATTATTCCTGGCATTGTCACAACATTGTTATATATTTTTGTATTTGGAGTGGCATTAGAAAATCGAATAACTGAGATTGGTGGAGTATCATATAAGATTTATATTTTGCCAGGTCTCTTGATGATGAATGTGATAACAAATGCTACAGCTAATTCCGCCTCATCTATGTTGCAAATGAAATTATTACAAACTCTTCCCGAGCTTTTAATCACTCCTTTATCGAGTTTAGAATTATCTTTATCATTTATTATTGGTGGAACAATAAGAGGGTTCGTTAATGGGGTATTAATTCTTTTTATTTGTTGGCTTGCAGGAATGCCCATTTTAAATCTCCCCTTAACATTATTATTTATATTTCTAGTTGCCTGGTCTTTTTCGAGCCTAGGTCTCTTTGTTGGTCAACTATCTGATTCTTGGGATCAGTTAGCTTTAATTCAAAATTTTGTTATTACGCCATTTAGTTTTTTAGGTGGAATATTTTATTCAATTAAAATGCTTCCTGCTTGGGCAATGACATTAAGTCAAGTAAATCCAATATATTATGCAATAAGCGCGTTAAGAGAGGCAACATTGGGAGTGTCAGATGCATCGCTTATAACATCTTCTATCTTTTTAATTATTTTTACAATTACTACAACTGTCATTGCAGTGCAATTAATGGCTACTGGGAAAAAAATTAGGTTTTAATTTTTATATTATTAGTTTAAAATAGGCCATGCAAAATTTGAAAAAGGCTATCCTATATTTAGAGGATGGCCTTTTTTTTACAGGAAAAAGCCTTGGAAGTCATGGCGAAACATCTGGTGAAGTATGTTTTAATACTGGTATGACTGGGTATCAAGAAATTCTTACCGACCCATCTTATGCAAAACAAATGATCGTTATGAGTAGTCCCCATATTGGAAATTATGGAACAAATAATCAGGACATTGAATCTAATAAGATATTCGCTTCTGGTTTTATTATTAAAAGTGAATCAATTGAACCTTCTAACTGGAGGTCTGAAAAATCATTAACGAGTTTTTTAGCAGAAAATAAAATTGTTGGTATTCAAGATATTGATACTAGAGCTCTTACAATTCATATCAGAAAAAATGGGGCAATGCGAGGAATAATTTCTACAAAAGATTTTGATAGAGATAGTCTTAAGAAAAAAATAAACAGCATTCCCAAAATGGAAGGACAAGACTTAGCTATTAAAGCTACACAAAAAGAAAAAAGAATTTTATGCAATGTAGAAAAACCCCTTTATAAGGTAGCAGCGATAGATTTTGGAATGAAAAGCAATATATATGAAATTATGCTTTCAAATAGATTAGAAGTAGAAATTTTCCCTGCAAATACAGAATATAAAGAAATATTATCTTCAAATCCTGATGGTATTTTCTTATCCAATGGACCAGGAGATCCAGCTGCTGTATCATATGGTATAGAAACAGTAAAAAAACTTTTAGGCATAAAACCAATTTTTGGAATTTGTTTAGGACACCAAATACTAGCATTAGCATTAGGTGCAACAACATTTAAGATGAAATTTGGACATAGAGGAATTAATCAACCTGTTAAAAACTTAATTACTAACCAAATTGAAATTACTTCACAGAATCATGGATTTGCGGTTGATGAAAATTCGCTTCCAAATAATGTTCAAATAACTCATAAACATTTAAATGATGATACAATTGCTGGAATTAAATGCAATGAAATCTCTGCATACTCAGTTCAATATCATCCAGAGGCGAGTCCAGGCCCTCATGATTCCAGGTACGTATTTCAAGAATTTTTTAAGATGATAGAGAAAAATGCCAAAGCGTAATGATATAGATACAATATTAGTGATAGGCGCAGGCCCTATTGTCATTGGCCAAGGATGTGAGTTTGATTACTCGGGCACCCAAGCAATAAAAGCCTTGAAAGAAGAGGGCTATAGAGTAGTTTTGATTAATTCTAATCCTGCTACTATAATGACAGATCCTCAATTTTCTGATAAAACATATATTGAACCAATATCTATAGAGTATGTTGAAGAAATTATTAAAAAAGAAAAACCTGATGCAATTTTACCAACAGTTGGTGGACAGACAGCTCTTAATGTAGCCATGAAGCTCGATGAAGAAGGTATTTTAAAAAAATACAATGTCGAACTGATTGGGGCAAATAGAAAAGCAATTGAAACTGCGGAAAGTAGAGAGATGTTCAAAGATGCAATGCAAGAAATAGGACTTGATTTGCCTTATGGTTATACGGTTAAGTCTCTTGATGAAGCTAAAGAATTATTAAAAAATATTTCACTCCCTACAATTATTAGGCCATCTTTTACCTTGGGAGGATCTGGTGGTTCCGTTGCTTACAATGAAGAAGAGTTTGAAGATTCTGTCAATAAAGGATTAAAGGAAAGTCCTACTGGACAAGTATTGGTAGAAGAATATTTGAATGGTTGGAAAGAATACGAATTGGAACTCATCAGAGACTTAAATGACAATGTAATTATAATTTGTTCTATAGAAAACATTGATCCAATGGGTATACATACCGGAGATTCAATCACCGTTGCACCTGCAATGACATTAAGCGATAAAGAGTTTCAAATAATGCGAAATGCAGCCATTAAATGTATACATAAAATTGGGGTAGATACTGGTGGATCAAATGTTCAATTTGCAGTCAATCCCAAAGATGGAAGAATGGTTATCATTGAAATGAATCCACGGGTAAGTAGATCATCTGCATTGGCTTCAAAAGCGACAGGATTTCCTATTGCAAAAATTGCTGCGAAGCTTGCAGTTGGTTATTCATTAGATGAACTTAACAATGATATCACAAATAGAACTTTAGCAGCTTTTGAACCTACTATCGATTACGTAGTTACAAAACTACCTAGATTTGATTTTGAAAAATTTTCTTCTGCTTCAGGCAAGCTTGGTGTGCAAATGCAATCAGTAGGAGAAGCAATGTCTATAGGAAGGACATTTAGAGAATCATTTCAAAAAGCATTTCGTTCTATAGAATTGAATTTTCCAGGCTTTGAAACAAAAGATCCTAGAGATGAAGATCAGGAGATTAAACGTTTTAGAGAGCTTGATATAAAATCTTTAAATGATGGTAGCGCTTTTAGAATGTTAAAAGTAAAAGAAGCTATTAAAGAACAATACACAATTGAAGAAATACATAAAAATACCGGAATTGATTCATGGTTTTTAAGGGAAATTGAAGAAATAGTAAATATAGAAAAAAATTATTCTTCATTAAATAATCTTGAATATTTAAAGAAAAACGGATTTTCAGATCTACAGATCGCTCGATTAAATAATCTTTCAGAGAGCAAAGTTAGACAAGCAAGAAAAGCACAAAACTTGCATCCTGTTTATAAGGTTGTTGATACATGTGCTGGTGAATTTGCCGCAGAAACCCCTTATTTATATTCGACATATGAATCAGAAAATGATTTAGAACCATTGCCTGGAAAAAAAATTATGATTTTAGGAAGTGGACCAAATAGGATTGGCCAAGGAATCGAATTTGATTATTGTTGTGTTCAAGCTGTATTTGGCTTAAGAGCAGCGGGTTATAAATCTATAATGGTAAATTGCAACCCCGAAACAGTATCAACTGATTTTGATTTAGCAGATAGACTTTATTTTGAACCGATTACTTTTGAAGATATCATGAATATAATTGATTTTGAAAAACCAGATGGGGTCTTAGTGCAATTTGGCGGTCAAACGCCATTAAAAATAGCTGATCAATTAACAAAAGCAGGTGTTAAAGTCTTTGGCACATCAGCAAATAGTATTAATCTTGCAGAGAATAGAGAAGAATTTGCAAAAATAATAAAAAAATTAAATGTTTTAACACCTCAATACTGTATAGCAAAAAATTATGAAGATATTTACAGCTATGCTGAAACAGCCCATTTTCCAGTTCTAGTTAGACCAAGCTTTGTATTGGGAGGTAGAGCTATGCAAATAGTATATACAAAAGAGCAGCTTGTTGATTATGTATTTCGTTCTGCTGAAGCAACAAATGATCATCCAATACTAATAGATCAATTTATTGAAAATGCATTTGAGTTTGATGTTGATGCATTATCTGACGGATCAAACGTTTTCATTGCAGGTATTATGCAACATATCGAAGAGGCTGGAGTTCACTCGGGAGATTCGTCATGCGTTATTCCACCGTATGAAATGACAGATTTAGTAAAAAAGGATATTGAAGACATAACTACAAAATTGGCCTTAGAGTTAAATGTAATTGGTCTTATTAACCTTCAATTTGCAGTTAAAGACCAAAAGGTTTACGTTTTGGAAGTAAATCCAAGATCAAGCAGAACAGTCCCCTTTGTAAGCAAATATAGCAATATTCCTTTAGCTAATATAGCAGCTCAAATATCCGTTGGTAAAAAAATTAAAGATTTTAATCTCCAAAAAAACAACTTTAAACATATAGCAGTTAAAAAAGCTGTTCTCCCTTTTAAAAAATTTAAAAATGAAAAAGTATTCCTTGGACCTGAAATGAAATCTACGGGAGAAGTGATGGGCATTGGTTCAAACACGGGAAGAGCATTTTTGAAAGCGATGAAATCAGATGGATACACGGTGCCAAGATCAGGAACAGCTTTTTTGTCAGTTAACGATTCTGATAAAAAAAGATTACTTTCTATTGCTAGCAAGCTTAAAAAATTAGAATTTAATATTGTAGCAACAAAAGGAACCTGTATTTTTTTGAAAAATAACGGTATTGAATGTTCTGAAATATATAAAGTTGGAGAAGGTAGACCTAATGTTGTTGATGAAATACTTAATGACAATATACAAATAGTAATCAATTCACCCGAAGGCCCTCAATCTCGATTTGACGAAGAAGCAATAGGAAAAACCTCAGTTATGAAAAATATTTTAACCATAACAACTTTACCTGGAGCGGAGGCAGCTATAGATTCTATGAAGCATTTAAATGAGGTTGATGTAAAAGCTCTGCAGGAGTATTTTGATTAAAAATAAATTATTTTATTTATAAGTATCTAGATCTGGGCAAACACAAAAAAAGTTTCTATCTCCAAAAGCATTATCAATTCTAGAAACATATGGCCAAAATTTATTTTCTTTTATCCATTCCATAGGGAAAACTGCATCTTCTTTTGAATAAGGATGCTTCCAATCATCGCATAAATCGTTTACAGTATGGGGAGCATTAACTAATAAATTATCGTCTTTTGGTGCAGCACCAGAAATTATATCGTTTATTTCTTTTTTTATGGAAATCATTGCATTGCAAAATTTATCTAACTCAGACTTTGATTCACTTTCAGTTGGTTCAATCATAAGTGTTCCAGGAATTGGCCATGACATTGTTGGAGCATGAAATCCATAATCTATTAATCTTTTTGCTATATCTTCATTTGTTATATTGGCACTACTCTTAAATTCTCTGCAATCTACAATAAACTCATGTGCGTTTAATCCGCTATGCCCTTTATACAAAATTGAATAATCTTTTTCTAATTTTTTTGCCATATAATTAGCACTTAAAATTGCAACTTGCGATGCTTTTAACAAACCTTTTGAAGCCATTAATTTCATATAGATATAAGAAATTAATAAAATGCTGGCACTACCAAATGGAGAAGAAGAAACTGAATAAGTAAATTTATCATCAATCAATTTATGCTTAGGTAAGTGTGGTTTAAGTTTATTATTTACGCATATAGGCCCCATCCCAGGACCTCCACCTCCATGTGGAATACAAAATGTCTTATGAAGATTAATATGCATAACATCAGCACCAAATTTTCCAGGTTTACAAACTCCCACCATTGCATTTAGGTTGGCACCATCCATATATACCAGACCACCATTTTGATGTATTAAATCACAAATCTCATCAATATTATGTTCAAAAACTCCATGGGTTGAAGGATATGTAACCATTAATGATGATAATCTGTCTCCCGCTTCAATGACTTTATTAGTTAAGTCTGTAAAATCAATATTACCATTTTCATCACATTTAACAATCACAACCTTTAATCCAGCCATGATTGCACTTGCAGGATTTGTTCCATGAGCTGATTCTGGTATCAAGCAAATATTTCTTTGAGAGTCATTTGCTTTATGATATTCTCTAATGCTTAATAGGCCAGCATATTCGCCTTGGGCTCCAGAGTTAGGTTGAAATGATACAGCATCAAAGCCGGTAACTTTATAAAGCATTTCTTCGAGCTCATAAATAATTTCAGAATATCCTTTCGCTTGATCTATTGGAGCAAAAGGATGAATCGAGTTAAACTCGGGCCAGCTAATAGGAATCATCTCTACAGTTGCATTTAGCTTCATTGTGCAAGAACCTAAAGGAATCATGCTATAATTAAGAGATAGATCTCTTTTTTCAAGCTTATTAATATATCTAAGCATTTCTGTTTCAGAATTAATACTATAAAAAATAGGGTGAGAAAGATTATTGTCTGTACGATTAGGTGCAAATATATTTTCTATATAATCAGCACTTGAATCATTTTCAAATAAAGCAGCAATATCATCAATTTCTTGATGGGTTGTTTTTTCATCTAGAGAAATTCCAACAAGCCCATTGTCATGGTACATCAAATTAAAATTACTTTTGATTGCCTTCATCTTTAAGTCTTGAATCTCCATATTTGATAATTTTACAGCGACTGTATCAAAGAGAGACTGATTTTCAGTGAAAATTTCATGACCATTTTCGCTAATTTTTTTAGCTAAATCTTTAGCATGGTTATGAATTCTAGTAGCAATATTTTTTAATTCTTTTGGTCCGTGAAATAATGCGTACATTCCGGAAATAATCGCCAATAATACTTGAGCAGTGCAAATATTAGATGTTGCTTTTTCTCTTCGAATATGCTGCTCTCTTGTTTGAAGTGTTAATCTATATGCTTGATTCCCTTTCCTGTCTTGAGATACTCCAACAATTCTTCCAGGGATATCTCTTTTGAACTCTTCGCTAGTTGACATGAATGCAGCATGTGGACCACCATAGCCAAGAGGTACACCAAATCTTTGACTGTTCCCAACTGCTATATCAGCACCTAAGTTTCCTGGAGACTCAAAAAGCTGTAAACACATTAAATCACATGCAAATATTACTTTACAATTTTTTTCGTGTGCATTATTTGTAAGTTTTGTGTAGCTCTCACTAGAATCGATATTTCCAAATTTATTAGGATATTGCACTATACAGCCAAATGCATTTTTAAAATCAAAATTATCAAATGAAGTAACAACTATATCAATACCTAATGGTTCTGCCCTCGAAATAATTACATCGATAGTTTGTTCAAAACAATTTTCATCAACTAAAAATTGATTGCTATCAGATCTATTTTTTCTGTACAGCATTAACATTGCTTCACTTGCTGCTGTACCTTCATCAAGAAGAGATGCATTAGCAATGGGAAGACTAGTAATTTCAGTTATCATAGTTTGATAGTTTAATAGTGCTTCTAACCTACCCTGCGAAATCTCTGGCTGGTAGGGTGTATATTGTGTATACCATCCTGGATTTTCTAATATATTTCTTAAGATAACATTAGGTGTAATTGTATCATAGTATCCTTGCCCAATTAGAGAACGGAAAATAGAATTTTTTTGCCCTTTCTTTTTAACATATTCAAGAATATCATTTTCTGAAAATTGATAATTACCTATGGACTGATCATCTATATCCAAGATATTTTTTGGGACTATTTTTTCTAATAGTTGATTAAGAGAACTACAATTCAAATATTGTAGCATTTCATCAATTTCTTTTTGAGACGGACCTATATGTTTTTTATGGAATTCAGACATTGTTAAGATTTTTTTCTTAATAATAGTACCCCCGGAAGGACTCGAACCTACAACCAAGGGCTTAAAAGGCCCCTGCTCTACCATTGAGCTACGGAGGCAAAACTAGGCTAAAATATAACCCATAAAATTTAATTTAATACTCTTAAAAAGTCATTTTTTAAAAATTTTTTTAAAATTGAAATAAAAAATATTGACCAATTATAAAAATTAATATTAGTTTGGAGTAGTCTAAAATTAGATTATTGTAAGCAAATACAAGCATCGAAAAGGCTCTGGGGTTGGCGCTACAGAGCCTTTTTTGTTTCCAAAATAGGTTGTATCTTCAGTTCTATTTGACAATTGGGGGCGACCGGTTTCGACATTTTAGAATGAAATCTTAAATTGCATGTAGAGCTTAGTACCTCTTAAAACTTCTAACCTATATTAAGTGCCGATAATGGCCAAATGGCTTTTGCTTAATTGTTAAAAGCCCATCATCAGTAGACGTTTCTCATCGTTAGCTGAATGGTGTCATAAAAATGAGATAACTTATTTTTCTGCTTCGGTTTAATAGGTGAAACTCTAGAAGATAGCTGTATATTTGTATGTTCTTGAACTAATATTCAGTGAAACTAAATCAAGAAACTAAACATGTAGACGTTTACTTTTTCTCTACTTTGGACGGGAGTTCGAATCTCCCCGCCTCCACAATATCTTTATTATATTCTATCTGGATAGCTAGATATGATTCCATCAATGTTTAGCATTCTGATGTATTCAATATCTTTCTTATTGTTGACAGTCCATGTAAAGATTTTAAAATTATTATTTTTAATTTTTTTAACATTTTTTTTATTTAATAATGTAAAGTATGGATGAATTGCTTGAGCATTTATTGCATTAGCAAATTCAATAGCATCATTAATAGTTTTTTTTCTATCAATTAATATTCCAATAGGGATTGTTTTATTTACTTCCCTTAACTTTTCTAATTCTTTCCATTGGAAGCTAGAAATGATAAAAGAGCTTTCTTGCCATTTTTCTTTTGATATAAACTTATTAAGCATATTTGATGTAGAAACAGCGGTATCAACTCCTTTAAGTTCTATATTTACAAACAGGGGAGTCTTGAATTTTTCAAGTACTTTTTTAAGTGTTGGAATTGAATATTTGTTATTAATCAAACATTCACTCAATTCTTCTAAGGTTAATTTTTCTATTTTTTCTGGCCTGCCAACTAAATTGCTTAATGTTTGATCGTGAAAAAGTACTAGTTCACCGCTTTTGCATTTAAAAATATCAATTTCAATGCCATCAACACCCAATTCTATAGCTTTTTCAATAGATTCAATGGTATTCTCAGCTACATATCCGCAAGCGCCTCTATGTCCAATTTTAAGCATTTTAAATTACATTCTATCTGGTGCGCTAATCCCTAAAATAGATAATCCATTTTTTAAAATAATTTGAGTCGCTTCGCACAACTGCTTTCTTGCAAATGAAGTGTTGATATCATCATGATTAATAACCTTATGATTACCGTAAAATTTATGATAGGCAGCTGCAACCTCTTCCAAGTATGTTGCTAGCTTTCTTGGCTCTAAGCTTTCAGAGACTTCGTCCATTTTTTGTGGAAATTTTGATAATAATTTAATAAGAGAAATTTCATCTTTTTCATTAAGCTTGCTTAAGTCAATTTTAGGATTTTCATTTATTTCTTTTTGATATCTTATAAGCAAGTTTGAGATTCTTGCATTAGCATATTGTAGATAATAAACTGGATTTTTTTCAGATTCATCTTTCGCTAAATCTAAATCAAAATCTAAATGACTATTTGCACCACGCATAATAAAAAAATATCTAATAACATCTGAATTTAGTTCATCATGTAATTCATCTAATGTTATAAAATTCGCTTTTCGTGTTGACATTTTTACAATTTCACCACCTTTTTTAATTGTAACAAATTGGTGTATAACTACTTTAATATGATCTGTTTTTTTATCTAAACACTTGAGACCTAAAATGACATCTGGATAAGTGTCTATATGATCAGCTCCAAATACATCAACAATTAAATCAAACCCCCTATCTACTTTGTCTGCATGATAGGCAATATCTGGTAATCTGTAAGTAGGCTCTCCTGAACTTTTTACTAAGACCTTATCTTCTTCTTTTCCCAACTCAGATGTTTTAAACCATATAGCTCCGTCTTTCTTATAAGACAGATTTTTTTCTTCAAGTATAGATAAAACATTGTCAATAGATCCGTTTTTATAATAAGCACCCTCTTTTGAAAAGACATCAAACTTGATACCAAGATTTTTTAATGAACTTTCAATATCCTTAAAAATTTCTTTTTCTGTAAATGTTCTAAAAGTAGTATCATCTTTAGTCAAATCCTTGCCATATTTGTCAATAATTTTATCTGCTATCTCATCAAGGTATCCACCAATATATCCATTTTCAGGTTCATCAAATGCAACTCCAACTTTTGATGCATATTTTGCATAACATGATTCTGATAAAATGCGCATTTGCTTACCTGCATCATTGTAGTAGTATTCTCTTGTTACATCATAACCTTGCCAGGATAATATGCTAGAAATCATATCTCCTAATATTGCTTGTCTTCCATGCCCAACAGTGAGAGGTCCAGTTGGATTACAGCTTACAAATTCAACATTTGCTTTCTGATTAAGCTTTTTTTGCTTACCAAATAATTCTTTTTCAGCAATGATTTGTCTAAGAATTTGAATGTAGTATTTGTTTGATATATGAAAATTAACAAAACCAGGTTTTGAAGCGCTTAGGTCAAAAATTTCTTTTTTGTTATTATGATGATTTGTTATTTCTTCAGCTATTTCTAAGGGGGACTTTTTTAATAGTTTTGTAAGTTTCAATGCTATATTTGAGCTATAATCTCCAAACCCTTTTTGCGTGTTTGGATTAATACTCCAATCATTAAACTCAATTTTATTTACATTTAAGTAGTCTTGAATAAAATTTTTCATTAAATCGTGCAATGTCATATCTTAACGACCTTTGCATCAAACCAAATTCTTTCAAGATCATAATATTGACGTGTTTCCTCTAAAAAAATATGTACTACTATATCTACATAATCTAATATAATCCAAGTTCCATTTTCATACCCTTCTGTTTTCCAAGGGTGTTCATTTATATTGTCTTTAATATTGTCTGCAATAGCCTTTACCTGTATAAGATTTGAGGCAGAACAAACGACAAAATATTCTGATAGAGAGGTAATGTTTGATACATCCATAGCTACAATATTTTCAGCTTTTTTATCGTCAGAAAGGGAAACAATTTTTTTCAGTAATTTTTTTGCGCTCATTGATTCAAGTTTAGAAACTCTTGATAGTCTTTCCCAATAATTATTTGAATATCTTCACTTGGATTGGTTGTTGCATCAAATTCAACATTTCCTGCATTGATATTTGTCCCTAATATCGTTAATAGATTTTCAATATTGGGGTTATCTTTGCTTAGAATGACAATAGTTGTCATTGAATAATTGAAATTATCTGCATTTTCTATTCTTGTTACTTGAAGACCATATCTATTTGTTAAAATATTTCCATAAGCATTTCCAACACCACTAACTCCGCAACCATTAAGAACAGCAACTTGAAGAGTTTGCGATGAATAGTTCTCGAACAGTTTAATTTTATTATTTTTAATTACCAATGAATCCGAAATAATATTGTTAGAAGATGAATTTTGATTAATAAAGGCATTGAAAGACCAAGCAAATAAGGCAATTACAGTTAATAGTAATCCTATGATAGCATTAAGTAGATAGCTCAAGATTCCAGTTCCTGTAACTGATCTAAGGTATTTATACCTATTATTTCTTCTGAATTATCAATTTTTATGGCTTTAATTTCCATGCTAGATTTGGCCAGTTCAACTGCATCAGTAAGATAATATTCTTTAGAAGCATTATTTGTTTTTATACTATTTAAAATTTCAAAAATTTGTGGAATTTGAAAAATAAAAATTCCAGTATTTATTTCTTTTATTAAGCGCTGTTCGTTTGAGCAATCTTTTTCCTCAATTATTTTACTTATACTACCTGCACTATTTTTTATTATTCTTCCATAGCCAGTCGGATTATCAAGGTCTGCAGTAATTAGGGTGATACCACGATTATTTTCGATGTGGTTATGAATAATTGGAAGGAGAGTTGATGCTTTAATATTTGGAACATCTCCATATAAAATTAATATATGGCCACTTTTATTTTTTAATAAATCTTCAGTTTGCAATACTGCATGGCCTGTACCTAGCTGTTCCATTTGAGTGGCGTATTTTAGATTACTTCTCTTGTTAGTATGTGAAATAACTTGTTCCTTTTTAAATCCAACAACTAATATTGTTTCAATTGGATTCAATAATTCACTTTCATTTAACACATAGTCTATGAGCGGGTAACCCTGCAAGCTATGAAGGACTTTCGGCAAATCAGAGTTCATTCTAGTTCCTTTGCCTGCGGCCAAAACAACAATTCTTAATTCTTTATTCATAAATTTCCTTTTCTAAGTAGGGAATATTTCGTTTTTTAATAATGCCTCCCCCAAAACATAAACCAGATTCTTCATACAATACAATTGATTGACCTTTGGTAATTGCTTTAATTTTTTTATCAAATTTAATATAACATTGGTCATCATTTAATGATATTATTTGGCAAGAATGATCATTGTCGCGGTATCGAACTTTTGCAAAGCATGGCATAGGTAACTTGCTTTTGATATTTTCATTCAAAAAAATATTTACTGCAACTAATTCATCAGAAAATAAAGCAGGATGTTCACCTCCTTGAGCGACATAAATGATATTTTTATCTATATTTTTTTTTACTACATACCATGGCTTATCAAATGCTGATTTTTTCGCACCTATTCCCAAACCTTTACGCTGTCCAACTGTAAAGAACATATGTCCATTATGCTTGCCCACAAGAGTACCATCAAGAGATATAATATCACCTTCTTTTTTATCTATAAACTGTTCTAAGAAGGTATTATACTGTCTGTCACCAATAAAGCATATTCCAGTACTATCTTTCTTTTTTGCATTTACTAATTTATTTTTTTCAGCTATTTCTCTAACTTCGTTCTTATAGAGATTACCTAAAGGAAACTCAATATTTTTTAAGACTTTATCGCTCAATTGGTATAAAAAATATGATTGATCTTTGGTTAAATCTTTAGCCTTGCCGATAAAAAACTTATCATCTTTCATTAATACTTTTGCATAATGGCCTGAGGCAATTTTTTTGGCACCAATTTTCTTAGCATATTTTTCAAAGACATCAAATTTAATCTCTTTATTACACAATACGTCTGGGTTTGGAGTTAGTCCCAGCTCATGGTCTTTTAAGAATTGACTAAAAACTTTCTCTTTGTATTCTTTGGTATAGTTAATTTTAGTAAGAGGTATGTTTAGGGTAGCACACACGCTTGCAGCATCTCCATAATCATCTTCAGCACTACAGATAGCAGTTTTGTCATCCCAGTTTTTCATAAAGATTCCATGTACTTCGTATCCTTTTTGCTGAAGAAGTAGTGCTGCAACAGAACTATCAACTCCTCCACTAATACCTAATACTATTTTTTCTTTTTTCATTTAATGATCATGTTTATCTTAATGAAAATATTTATGACTTCAAATCACTCACATAAAGCCATTGTTTTTGGATCAATAAGCATTGATAAAATTGTTAATAAACATGGTTCATTCCCAAATGTATTAGGCGGATCTGCAGCTTATGCACTTTTAGCTAACAAACAAAAAACATGTGAACTTGTTGGTGTGGTAGGAAATGATTTTACGGACAATCATTTTGATTTATTATCAAACCATTCAATTTCTACAAAATCATTAACTCGTGCGAACGGTAATACATTTTGTTGGGGAGGAAAATATGAAGATGATTTCAGTTCTAGACAAACATTATATGTAGATTCTGGAGTTTCTGAAAGATATGTACCTCACCTTTCGCATGAATCAAAAAATTCTTCTTATTTAATGTTGGGTAATACAGCACCACATTTACAAATACAATTATTAAATCAGATGGAGAGTAAGCCATATATAATGTTAGATACATTTAAGCTCTATATCGATATAGCAAATAAAGAATTAAAAGACTTAATTAAAAAAGTAGACTTATTTTGTATCAACTTTAATGAAGCTATTGCATTGACCGAACAAGATGGAAGCAATGTAACTGAAATGGCCAATACTATTTTAGATCTTGGCCCGAAAAGTTTAATAATTAAAGATGGCGAAAAGGGCTCAACATATTTTGATCGCAATAATAATGTATTTAAAATGAAGGCTTATCCCCTAAAAGAGGTGATAGATACAACTGGAGCAGGAGATGCATATCTTGGAGGGATTTTGATGGGGAAAGTTCAAGGAATGCATATATTTGATGCAATGAAAGTTGGAGCAGTAATGGCTTCATTTTGCATTGAAGGTGTAGGAGTAGAAGGTCTGTTGAACGTTTCAAAAGAATCTTTTCAGAAAAGACTTAAATGGATGCAAGCAAACCATACTGCTTGAAAACTCATTATAATAATACTAACTTGCTAAGCAAACATAAGGAGAATGAATAGCATGACTTATTTTAAAAATTTTATTGTGACAGCAGTTTTTATTTCAACATTATTTGCTGGACAAGCTTTAGAATCTGCAAAAATTTATATTAAAGACAAAGATTGGGATAAAGCAGCAGAAAAATTAATTGAAGCGTTAGATCATCCTAAAGATAGATGGGAAGCCGCATTTCATTTGGGAGATAAAATATATCCAAGAAAACAAGATTGGGTGTCCGTTAGAAAATATATGGATATTGCTTCAACTGCTCAAAAAAGTCTTAAGATTAGACCTACAAGGAACGATAAAAGAATTCCAATAGATCAAGCAATTACTGCATCCATAACAAAAAGTTATAATTTGATTTATTACAAGGCGTCAGGCTACCTGCAATTGCTTAACAGAGCAAGTAGTGTAGAACAAAGAAATGCACTTATTGATCAGGCTATTCAAACATCTATGAATGCAAAAGATTTAGATCCAGGGCAACCAGGGTCTTATGCACTTATTGCTCTTTATTCCTCAGTAAAAGGAGATAAAGAAACTACTATTAAGTATCTTGATATGGGTCTTGCATTAAAAGATATTCCAGAAGAAACAAAGATTGCGTTGCTAGTAAGCGCAGGACAGAGTGTGGTAAGATTGGGAGAGTTTGAGAAGGGTTTAGGTTATTACGAAAAAGCACTTGAGATTCAACCAAATGAGCCAACAGCACTAAAAAGTTTAGGTGCACTATATCTTGCACAAGATAACTTTGAATCTGCTCTTGCAAATTTAGACAAAGCAATCGAAATGACTTCTGATGACAAAGATTTAGTTGATTTATTTTTTAATAGAGGATTAGTCTATCTAAAAATGGATAATTTTGAAGAAGCAGAATATAATTTTGAAGAAGCTTATTTCTTAGCCCCCGATGATACAGAAGCATTGCTAGGTTTGGCAAAGGCTTTAGAGCAGGCAGAAAGATGGAGAAAAGCAAGAAATTACTATATGGAGCTAATAGAAAAAGATCCAAACGATGCACAATATTATTATGGTGTATACAGAACATATTTTGGTGAAGGTAGACTTGAAGATGCTCAAGAATATCTTAACAAAGCAACTGCGCTAAGAGGAAGCTAATAAAGAATAAGACCAAGATTTTCTTGGTAAAAACTCTTTACTGATCTTTCAAGTATTACAGCTAATGCTCTATAAGCATTAGCATTATCTCTAAATCCAGCAAATGGGGTTGCTATGTCAATTGCATTAATTTTTGTTCCATTATGGCTGCCATATTGAGTCAATGTATATCCTCCAGACATATAATCTGCTCCATTCACATTAGGATTATCAAGAGTAGGCACAGCATTAAATTGATAGTTTGTGTCATTGCTGTTATAGCTATCGCCCACAATTAAGTTTCCAAGACTATTGTATCCTCGAATAACTTCAGAAAAAGTAGACGATGAAAGATTTGCTAATTGAGCAACACTCGATTCGTTGCGGTAAGAATTTAGTTGTAAATCTGTTTGACTCAAATTGCTCTCAGTTAATAGATATCCCAGTTCAACACGTTGGTTTGAATGATTATGTTCAATAAGATTAAGTAAAATTCCTGATTCAAAATTCGCTTCGACACTATCTATTGCTGTTTGCAAAAAGCTGTGATAAGTACCATAAGTTAAGTTGGCATATGAATTCCCTTGTGCACCATCCATTTGATTCAAATCAGGGTCTAATTTTGCTCTACTTACATTATTATAAATTATATGGGGATATAAGCCATTAGAGTTTTGGTAATAAAAATATGCAAATTGTTCTGCTACTTTTCGAGAATCTACAGCTCTAGCTGTTGCTCCAGTACGATCTGGGAAAGTAGCGGGAGATAATGTTCCGTCATGCGGAACAGTAATAATAATTGGAGTATTCCCAACACGGTATGATACATACCCTTGACTATCTGTTACTATTTCTCCAGGAGTATAAACTACATCCGGAGTAGGTAGAACTGACTGTGTTGCACGACCAGAATCTCCTCCACAACCAACAATAAAAAATAGTAGTAATATGTTAATCTTAGTAAGTAATTGCTTCATTTCCATTTTGTGTTCCTCTTTTATCTGCACCCGAAATAAATGAACCATCTTTTCGTTGAATTCCATGTGTTCTTGCTAGATAAAAATTACCCGGCAGATTCTTGGATTCATAAAATGCATGATTTAATAATTTTAATTCATCAATTTGATTTTGATCTAATGCGTCTTTTTCAAAAAAAATAAAATCAGGTAACCATTGTGAATGAGTTCTTGGAGTATCAATAGCTTCCTGTATATTTAAGTCATGATCTAATACACTAATAATAATTTGCAATACTGCTGTTATGATACGAGATCCTCCTGCAGCTCCAACCGTAAGTATTGATTGACCATTTTTATCAACTACTAAAGTAGGGGACATAGAACTCAAAGGGCGTTTATGAGGTTGAATAGCATTTGCTTCTCCACCAATTAAACCAAATGCATTAGGCACATTAGGTTTTGCAGAAAAATCGTCCATTTCATTATTAAGTAAAAAGCCTGCATTATCTACAATTTTTTTATTTCCATAGCTGAAGTTTATTGTAGTGGTAATACCAGCAGTGTTTCCATCTTTATCCATAACAGAATAATGAGTTGTTTCTACGCTTTCTTTTTTTGTGGTTCCAGCAGCAATACTAGTACTTGGTGTTGCTTGCGAAAGAGAGATGAGACTAAGCCTTTCCAATGCATAATCTTTTGAAGTAAGCATATCAATCGGATTATTCCAAAAGTCGGGGTCACCTAAATGTACTGCTCTATCAGCGTATGCCAATCTTTGAATTTCTGTCAATAGATGAACAAATTCTGTAGAATTTCTTTTTATGTTTTGAATATCAAAGTTTTCTAACATATTAAGCATTTGAATTAGTAGTACTCCACCAGAACTTGGTGGACCCATAGAAACAATAGTATAATCTCTATATGAACCCACTATAGGATTTCGATAAACCGAATCATAATCTTTCAAATCTTGATAAGACATTAGACCATTATTTAATTTCATTTCATCTATAATGTATTGAGCTGTTTCACCTTCATAAAAACCTTTATTACCACTTTTTGCAATTCTACGTAAGGTATTTGCTAAATCTTTTTGAATAAATATATCTCCAGGTTTCCATTCATCTATTTCATTTAACATCTTTTCGTATTCTTCTGAGCTCAATTCCCCGTTTGAAAATTTGCTTTCCAAATCCGTTATGACATTATCATTATTTTTAATAAATAATTTTTTTGAACCCTCATCTTTGATAAAATGACTTTTATTAGTATCAAAGCCATGTGCAGCTGTTGGTTCAATAGCGAATCCATTATCTGCTAGGTTAATTGCAGGCTGAAGGAGTTCAGTTAAGGTAAATTTTCCAGAACCATAATCGTTATAAATTTTAATTAATCCATTAACTGTTCCTGGAACACCAGATGATATATGTGAGAATAATGCAAGATCGCGTACATAATTACCTTCTTCATCTAAAAACATACTTTCAAAAGAAAGTTTTGGAGCTTTTTCTCTAAAATCTAAACTAACGAGCTCTCCATCAGCAGTTCTAGCAACTAAAAATCCTCCACCTCCCAGGTTTCCATTAGAAGGGGAAGTAACAGCAAGAGCAAAACCCGTAGCAACAATTGCATCAAAAGCATTTCCGCCCTTTTTTAAAATATCTATTCCAACTTGAGATGCTATTCTTGAAGTAGAAGAGACAGCGCCATTTTTATCCATTTTTGGTTGACTGCAACCATGAATAAATAGGACCATTATAAAGATAAAGTTTATGATAGATTTGTTGTGCATTTTTTATTTCATTAAAGATAATAAAAAGCCCCTACAAAAAGTAGAGGCTTTTTATTTTTTTATAACCGGAGTTATTATGTTACAGTGTCATATCTAGACGAGTGTAAATATAACGTCCGTGGAATCCAAATGGACTGTATCCTGAATGTTGGAAAATTCCATTAAAACTATTTCTTTTAATAGTTTTGTCAGGGTACTGGTCAAGTAGGTTATTAACACCTAATGACATTCTTACTTGGCTGTTAACCTGGAATGAGTATTCCGTATCAACTGTCCATTTAGCACCTAATACTTGTTCTATTTCTTCAGAACTAGCTGGGATAGTTACTTCACCCCAACGATTTAATTTCCACATAAATGTAGAAGTTGGTTTCTGTAATGTAGCTGAGAACTGGAAGTTTTCTTTTGGTGCTGAACTTTCATATCTCACTGTGTTAGCACGACCAAGCAATACGCTTGATGTATATGCTGCTAATTCAGCAGGAGTATCTAGTTCACCTTTATTAGTAACTTCAGTATTATTAAAGTTCATTGCAGCTTTAAGAAATAATGAACCATTAGCAACATCTTCTCTCATGGATGCTACAATATCTAAACCATTAGTTTCTGTATCTACACCATTAAAGAAGTATCTACCTGCAGCTGCTGGTACACCTCTTTCAGCAAAGAAAGAAACCATGTCAGAAGTTGTTCCTGAACCTCTAAATGTTTCACTCATACCAATACGATCTTCAACTGTAATTAAATATGCATCAACAGATAATGAGAATCTGTCATCTTTATATGTCATACCAGCTGAAACGTTAGTAGATGTTTCAGGTTCTAGGTCGCTAGCTCCAAGAGCTCTTGCAGCTTCAGTATCAACAGGGAATGTTCCTACTTCTAGTGGAACTCCATCAATGAAGTTAGTAGCAATTGATGAGAAATATGCTTCTTGTAGAGCAGGTGCTCTAAAGCCAGTACTGAAAGAACCTCTTGCAGCAACGCCTTCTTGAATTTCATATCTCATTGCAACTTTACCATTGGTTGTTGAACCAAAGTCGCTATAATTTTCTGTTCTTAATGCAACGTCTAATTGCAAGTCATCCATTACCATACCAGACATTTCAGCATATAGACTGAAAGCGTCTCTATCACGATCTTGCTCATTTGCAGGAGCTAATCCTGGTAAACATTGACAACCTACTGCTGCAGAAGCACCAGCGTTTGGTCCATCTAATACATCATAGCCATAGTCAGCATATCCTGCTTCCTCACCGGCTTCAATAGTATAGTTTTCCATGCGCATTTCAGCACCCATAGCAACATTTACTGGTCCTTGGAAACCACCCATTTCAACTTGAGTAGTTAAATCAAAGTTTACAGTTGTTTGACTGTAGCCTAAAGTACCTAGGTCAAATTCAGCTTGCTGATTTGGTCCAGTACCCGCAGTTGCGTTGTGACTGTTTTTCATGCCCCAAGCAAACTCATTGCTACCAGTTGTTACACTAAAGTCGTATGCCATTCCAGTGAATAGTTGACCATCCATAATGCCTTTCATACCTACAGCCAAAGATTTGTCTGAAAGTGTTGGGCTAATTAATGGAAGGAATCCATCAGGATACCATGCACGTAGCGTACGATTATCTTGTGCTCTTCTGTAATAACATCCACTTTCTCCGTCACGTGTGTTCATTCCACCAAAAGCGTAAAATGTGCCGCCACGTTCCATTGGGAAGTTACCATTGAACATAAGACTTACTTGTTCAAATTCTCCAGCACCAATACGGTGATTTTCTCTGTCGAATGCATATTCTTTGTCATCCATTCCCGCAAAGTACTGTCTTCTTGGATCTAATCCGGCACGGTTAGAACGACCACCGTCACGAATTTGTCCGCTTACATATAGGTTTCCACCAAATACATTCAAACCGTTACCAGCATGAATAATAAGATTTCTACCGTCTTGTTTAAGAACTGTTTCCATTCCTGGACGAGCCCATCCTCTGTCTGCAGAGTAAGGTAGGTAACCAGTACCTTCAACTTCTTCATCAAGATCCCAACCGTAGGTTGAAGCATCTTGACCGTCAATTAGACCTTCTCCAGCAGCATAACCTCTTTCAAAGTAAGAAAGATTTTGACCATAAGTAACACTTAGGTCAGCTCCACCAGTTTCTTTTAAAATTAAGTTAATAACCCCTGCAACAGCGTCTGAACCGTACTGAGCGGCAGCACCATCACGAAGCACCTCTATTTTAGAAATAGCGCTTGCTGGGATTGCATTTAAGTCAACCTGAGTTGAACCACGACCAACTGAACCGTTAACGTGAACTAAAGCACCTTGATGACGTCTTTTACCATTTACTAGTACAAGAGTCTGATTTGGCGCCATACCACGTAATGTTGCTGGTCTCATGTGATCAGATCCATCAGTAATATATCCTTTAGGGGAATTATATGATGGAACTAAGGCCTGTAATAAGTCATTGGTTTCAGTGTAACCAGATGCACGAATTTCAAGCTCAGTAATGACCTCTACTGGAACTGCTTGTTCGTCAACATTTCTTGCGAAACGTGAACCAAGAACAGAAACTGCATTACCAGCTACTGCGCTCGACGCTAATGAAAAATTAGCTGTTGCAGAACCATCTACACTTACAGAAATACTCGCAGATTCATATCCAATGTATGAAGCAGTAACAGTATATGTCCCGCTTTCAACACCGTCGACTGAATATGATCCGTCAGCTCCTGTTGCAGCACCAGATGATGTACCTTCTACTGTAACGTTAGCTCCAAATAGTGCATTACCATTTGCATCAGTAACTGTACCTGAAACTGATTGAGCAAACATTAAACTAGAAAATAAAACTAGTGCTATCATGTTATATAGCTTTCTCATTGTTTTTCCTTTGTTTATGTACATATTAATAAAACCTTGGTATGTACCTCGCTTAGAGGTAAAAATATACCCTTAATTGGCTTAACTTAGTTTAAAGAGCTCTTTATGTCAATAATTTAAAGAGGAGGGGCGTATTATCTGCGACTTCGCAATTTCATCAATAGATTTAGAATTTCAATGTAAAGCCATATGAGTGTAATCATTAAACCAAATGCTGCATACCACTCCATATATTTTGGGGCGCCTTGTTCAGCACCTTGTTCTATAAAATCAAAATCTAATACTAAATTCATTGATGCTATACCAACTACAAAAACAGAAAATAAAATACCAGTAAGCCCATTACCAAACAATGGACCCATAAACGAAATTCCAAAAAAAGATAGAATGAGATTCAGAACATAAACTATAAGGATACCAAAAGTTGCAGAGAAAACACCGAGCCTAAAATTTTCAGTTGCAGCAATAAGTTTACTCTTATATAAAAATAATAAGGCAGCTAAAATTCCAAAAGTCAATGCAATAGCTTGATTTGCAATACCCGGATACATTGCATTAGCATAAGCAGATATACCTCCAAGAATAAGTCCTTCAGCTAGACAATAAAGCGGCACTGTATATGGAGCTGATTTTTTATTAAATATTGTTATCATTAGAAGAATAAATGTAAAAATAGTAACTGGCCAAAAAAGTGCTAACCCTAGTTGTGGGTTGTTCCAAGTGTAAATAGCTGATGTCATTACAAGCAGAAGACTTAAAGCAGTTTTATTAACTGTTCCGTCAATTGTCATCGCAGTTTCGCCAGAAACGCGTCGAGAGGTTCTAAAAGTATTATTGTTAAGTGCTGGATTAGCTGATCGCATAGTTACTCCTATTAAATTTTATTGTCAGAAATAAATTGTAAAATTTTATCACAAGAAACTCGCTGCTGTTTCATTGAATCACGCTCTCTAATAGTAACGGTGTCATTTTCTAATGTTTCATGATCAATAGTGATTCCGAATGCGGTACCTGCTTCATCTTGTCTATAATATCTTTTTCCAATAGAACCCTGTTCATCGTATAAGCATTTATATTCAGAGTTTACAATACCAAATATATTTTGTGCTTTTTCTGGCAAACCATCTTTTTTTAGTAAGGGACAAATAACAGCTTTATTCGGGGCTAAATCAAAAGGCAATTTTAAAACAGTTCTTTTGTTTACTTCATCTTCAAAATAAGCCTCACAAAGAACCATAAGAAAAAGACGATTTAAACCCGTTGAAGTTTCAATAATGAAAGGGTGGTATTTTTCATTTTTGACTTGGTCAAAATACATCATATTTTTCCCCGATAACTTCTCATGCTCCTTGAGATCAAAATCAGTTCTATTATGAATTCCTTCGACCTCACCCCATCCAAATGGAAAATTGTATTCAATATCGAATGCATCTTTAGCATAATGAGCCAAGGCATCTTCTGAATGCTGATGAAATTTTAAATTATCTTGGCTGATACCTAGTTCTGAAGTATAAAAATCAATTCTTTTTTCTTTCCAAAAAGACATGCTCTGTTCATCTTCAGATGGGTAAACGAAATATTGCATTTCCATTTGTTCAAATTCTCTAGTTCTAAAAATAAAATTTCTTGCTACTATTTCATTTCTAAAAGCTTTACCAATTTGTGCAATTCCAAAAGGGACTTTGAGTCTCATAGAATTCTGGACAAGCAAATAATTAATATAAATTCCTTGAGCAGTTTCAGGGCGCAAATAAATACTTTTACCAGTTTTTTCTGATGGGCCAGCATTAGTTTTGAACATTAAATTAAATTGCGTTGCAGCTGTCCACTTACCAATATTGCCCGAAAAAGGGTCAATGACGCCAGCACTTTCCAGAGCATTGCTAAATTTATCTGACTGAGTTAATAAAATAGTAGATATGCGATCTAAAGTGTCACTATCATTATTATTTTGAATTGACATTTGACGACATAGATCATCAATCACTTTAGTTTTTTGCTGTGATAGAAGATCGTCAACTCTATAACGTTTTTTATTATCCTTGTTATCAGTCATTGGATCATTAAAATTAGCTACATGTCCACTTGCTTCCCAGACATCTGGATGAACCATTATTGAACTATCTAACCCAACAATATTTGAATGACGAGTCATTTCTTCCCACCATTTTTCAGAAATTGATTTCTTTAAATCAACCCCAAGTGGACCATAATCATAAGAAGCTTTAAGGCCTCCATAAATTTCAGAGTTTGGAAAAACAAAACCTTTACGCTTACAAAGCGAAATAACTTTATCTAGATGTTTTTTGCTCATTTATTATGTTTTGTTCCCATATTTTGAAAAAAAATATATCCATACTAATTACTATAGAGTTTAAGAAAAAAAATATCTGTAGAGTAAAACTATTCCTAAAAAACCAAAAACAAGCGGTGCGAGCCAAACTAGCATATCAAATCCTTTTTTAGGAGGATTTGCTAATATTTCTATTCCAAATCTGTTAACATAATGATCTTTAATTTCTTTATCCGACATTCCTTGGATGACCATTTTTTTTATTTCTTCTTTCATTTCTAAGGCTGGTCCAGCTTGAGATTGTTCAAGGGTGAGCCCATCGCAAACAGGACACATTAGATCTCGATTTAGCGAATATAGACGTTCTTCAATAGAAGATTGAAAACTAAATAAATATGTCATGCTAAATAAAGTTAAAAATATTTTTTTAGTCATGATTTTTCATCTATTAATTGGATAGCTTTTTCTAAAGTCACTTCATCAATCACAAAACCTTTCAAAGAAACATTTTTCTTTCCATCAGTAACATACGGACCAAATCTCCCGCGCTTAATAGAAATTTCATTTTTGCTTTTAGGGTGACTGCCTAATATTTTAGGTTCAAATTTTAATTTTCTATCTTTTATAAGCTTAATAGCTTCATCAAGTGTAATTGTTAATGGACTATCATCTGCTTTCATTGATGCATTTATTTTCCCACATTTTACATAAGGGCCATATGGTCCAAAATCTGCTAAAATATCATCTCCAGTGTCAGGGTGTTCGCCAAGTTTCTTAGGCATGCTAAGCAAATCAATAGCAATTTTTTCAGTTAAGTTTTCTACACCAATGCTTTTGAGTATGGACTTTCTTTTTTTACTTGATTCTAATTCAACGTATGGACCATATCTTCCAATCTTTAGTAGAATATTTTCTCCATTAGTAAATTTACCAATCACATTATCTTCTTTTTGCATGCTATCTAATTCATTTAGCTTTGTCTTATTAAGTTCTCCAAAAAAAATGTCTTCAGGGATGGTAATATTCTTCCCATCTTTTTGAACATAAGGGCCAAATTTTCCAATTCGAATCTC
>Ga0181580_10000300_pt1 | contig 35365 bp, 30 predicted proteins | sample 071ome_23_FD_132413 | JGI IMG/M metagenome (GOLD analysis project Ga0181580, IMG submission 132413) | Coastal salt marsh microbial communities from the Groves Creek Marsh, Skidaway Island, Georgia - 071403BT metaG (megahit assembly) | ecosystem: Environmental > Aquatic > Marine > Intertidal... | reverse complement strand
ATTGTGAGATATCCAACAAGCTGTACCATTATAATCACTTGTTCCATTTGCACCAGATACTTCTGTCCAATTACCATCACCTATTTTTCTATATAATTTTAATCCCCACCATCTAGAATCTTGTAAATAATCCATACCGATGTGACATATCAAATTAAGTAATATCTTAGAACTTGTATGTGTAGGTTTCACTTTAATTACAAAACCAGATGTTATATTATTATCAACGGGTACCCAATCTGTTTCTGTGTCGCTCTTTGTGCATGTATTAGTATATGTTAAATGTTTAGTTTGCAATGTCATTCCTGATGGAATTTCTAATCTAAGTGGTGTTCCATTAATAATAATATCTCTAGCATTAATTTCACCATCGACATCTATTTTATAATTGGGTGATGTTGTACCAATACCTAAATCACCATTACTAGTAATAACCATTCTTTCAATATCTTTTGTAAAAAATTTAATTTCATCATTATCATCACCAGGATTATTCTCTGCACTAATATATGTATTACCATTAACATCTTTAACTCCACCAAGAGAACCCCAGATATCTCCCGCACCATAACCTTCAAATTGATCAATTTCATTGTTATAACGTATAACACCCTTAGTTATAATATTACTATCGGGACGTTGATTAGTATTACCCGTAGGTATTTTAATACCATCAGTTGTATGCAAATCTAATGAAAAAATAGGTAAATATGTATTAATTCCAATTTTACCATCTTTTTTAATTATCATTCTCTCTGTACCATCTGTTACAAATTGTAACTCGTCATTGTCAGCATTTACTTCTTTTTCAGCTTTTATATAAGTATCTTGATCAATATCAATAACTCCTCCAAGTGAACCCCAAGCACCTGCTCCATAACCTTCAAAATGATCTGTTTCTGTATTATAACGTATAACGCCATTTGTTAAAATATCATCACTTGGTCGATTACTTGTATGACCAGCAGGTATTTTAATACCATCATCAGTATTCATATCAATAGTAAATGCAGGTAAATATGTATTTATACCAATTTTACCATCTACGAATATATTACTATCAGATCTAAAATTACCACTTAAATCCAATTCATATGTAGGTTCTGTATTACCAATACCAACACGTTCTTGATTATATAATGTAATAATATTTGATCCTTCGCTTGGAATATAAGGAGTTCCAAGTTGCCATATTTCGTGTGCTGCCCAAGATGATGATAAAACAGGGGTATTAGCACCATTATATTTAGCAGGTCTATTTAAATATAAGTCACCATCACCAGATAAATCATTAGTATCACCTAATCTTGATTTCCATTTTACAGTATAATATACATTAACACGTGAATCGGGACTATCACAGAAACTTCCTGAGATGTTGGCAACAAAATTTTCATAAGATGATAAATTAGCACCTAAATTATGTGAAATCCAACAAGCAGTAGAACCACCTACATTTGCCAAGTCACCATTATCATTAGTTTCACTATTGTAGTTACCATTTGCAGATTTAACTTCTGTCCAATTTCCACCTTCTATCATTCTATATAATTTAAGACCCCACCATCTTGAATCAAGAGAACTATCAAAACCTATATGACATGATAAATTTAATAAAATTTTAGATTTTCTATGTGATGGTTTAATTTTAATAACAAAACCTGTATCTAAATTATTATCTATAAATAGCCAACCATCATCAGGAACTACATTTACAACATTTTCACTCATAATACGCGTTTCTGTATAATTTTTTGTTATTGTTTGAACTGACATATTTTGGGAAATAATACCAGCACCACCTCCATTACCACCACCAAAGAATAATGTACCATCCTTATATATATCACCATTAACATTCAAAGCTCCTGATATATTAAATTTAAATTCATCTTCATCTAATAAAGCATCATATATATGTGGTTTAATTCCTATACCTATATTACCTGTTTTTCCATCAACAATAAATCTATCATTTACAATATTATTGCTACCACTTGAAATAGAAAATAGTTCATTGCTATTTGATATTTTCCATCCATAATTTTCTTCATTATTATCAAAATTATTGTTTGAACCATTTACCAGTTCAATTGATGATACAGCATTAATATTATTTCTAGGATCTTGTATTGAAAGTGTAGCATTTTCACTATATATTGTTAAATTTTTATAAGGTGATGTTGTACCAATGCCAATTAAACCATTGCTGGTAATTACCATTCTTTCAATGTCTTTTGTAAAAAATTTAAGTTCATCATTATCATCACCAGCATTATTTTCAGCACTTATATAAGTATCACCATCGACATCTTTAATACCACCAAGAGAACCCCATGTATTACCAGCACCAAAACCTTCAAATTGATCTAATTCAGTATTATATCTTATATAACCTTTATGAGTTATATCTGTTTCGTGATTATCAACAGGTCTTTGTGCAGTAGTACCTTTTGGTATTTTAATACTATCCGTTGTATTAACATGAATAGAAACATAAGGTGTTTCTGTATTTATTCCAATTTTATTATTAATATATAAATTATCAGATATTTTACTTGTTCCAAAAATATCAACAGTGTAATCTGGATTTGTTGTTCCTATACCTATTAAACCATTACTGGTAATTACCATTCTTTCAATGTCTTTTGTAAAAAATTTAAGTTCATCATTATCATCACCAGCACTGTTTTCAGCACTAATATAAGTATCTCCATCAACATCTTTAATACCTCCAAGAGATCCCCATTTATTACCAGCACCGAAACCTTCAAATTGATCTAGTTCAATATTATAACGAATATACCCCTTATGAATATTCAAATCAATATCTTCTTCTTCGCCTGATACTGGACGTTCTGCGCTAGTACCTTTTGGTATTTTAATACTATCAGTTGTATTAATATCCATTGCAACATACGGATTTTCAATTTTTATACCAATTTTTTTATCACTATATATATTATTATAAGCTCTAATATCACCAAATACATCAAGTTTATATTGTGCTTCTTCATCAAAAATCTTATGTAATATCATAACATTATTTACAATGTCTTCATCTAAGAAATCTTGTGCGTAGAAAAATTTAAAGTCATCATAATTACTACTTGAATATGCATGTATTTCTACACCATTAGAACCATATGAATTAAAATGAATATTACTTGAATTAATTTCATATTCCTTATAATAATTTTTATTAAGTATTTCAATTAAATCATTGCCATTTGCATCATAAATTTTTCCATCAAATTTAATATCACCACTCATTTCAAGACCACCTTTTATAAATGTATTACCATCGGCATCAATTTTAAGAGGTACCCAACTATCATTTTCACTACTATCAATATACTTAATTTCTAAAACTCCATCATAACTATATATTTCATGACCTGCTATTTTATTTAAACCATTAACATCATTTGCAAGTGTAATGTGTGGTTTAAAATTTTTGTAATTATAATTTTTAATTCTAATAATATAATCATCACTTTGAGTATCTGATAATTTATTGAAGTATTCCTCAAAATATATTTTATTTGTAAAATTATAACCATAAATTTCAAAATTATCTTCAATTAAATAATTACTATTTATTTTTAATAAAATCAAATCTCTAGAAATATTATTAATATTGTTGTTGACAACAAAATTACTAGATAAAATATATAAATTGGAACTACCATTTTCAATATTAATATTATATGAATATTCTAAACGATTATCAGTACTTACTGAATTCATAAGTGCATCTGGTAAAATATTTGATGTTTTATATAAAAAAGTATTATCACGTTCAACAAAAAATGTTCCCGTTAAATCTATGTTAGAGTTAATTCTAACTATATTTGATGTTGTTGTTTGTAAAAATATATTAGTGTAAATACCATTATCATTTAGTGATTTTGTATCAATTTCAGAATTAATATATTCATAATAAAATTCATTACTATCAAAAGGTAATATATCTGTAAAAATTTTATTATTATTATAGAGCATATTGCTATTATTCAAAATGTTGGAATTGAATTCAGATAAATATGTAATATTGCAACTTAAATATTCAGGTAATAATATAATATTTCTATAATTATATGTAAATTTATAATTAGATGTAACATCATCTATTAATGTCAAATTGGTAATAAATGTATTATTTATATCAATAATATTATTTTTTAAATCTTCTGCTATTATTGTATTATTATCAAATGATAAATTAGGATTTAAAACAATATTACATGTATATGAATTAGTATTAAATGTAAGACTACAATTAGTAGTATTATCAACGTTATTTATAAAAGAATTTATTATACTGGGTTCATAATTAATAAAATTAACATTTAAATTTGATACATTATAAGTAATATCTAAATCTGAATGAAATGTTTTATATGTAATATTATTATTTAGAGATATAGATGATTTAAATATGAAATTTGGATTTACTTTATCAACCTCAGAAATAGAATTAAGATTATTATCAAAATCAGGGAAATCGGATACAGAATAATTATATGTCACAATGTATTCTTTGTCACTATTATTCCAATCTGATGATAAAGTTGTCAATATTAAATTTTCAGGTGATATATCTACAATACTATCAAAAATATACTCAGATGTATATCTGCTTGTAATAGCCATAGCGGAAGTATCATAGTCTGTTTTTATAACAAAAGATTCTGCTAAAATATCATCATTAAAACCAAAACGTGCCCCTTTTCTAATATCATTACCATCAAATGCGTCAATTATAAATACATTGGAAGTTTCAGGTTCATTAAAAGTACTTTTGTTTGCAACACCAATACTAAATCTATAATTGTTTTCAAAACTCGAACCAGATAAAGTATGATAAATATTAGAGGTGCTACCTGTATATAAAAGATTAATAGCGGGAGCATAATTATTATTAGTTATTTGAATACCATATTTATTATTATCATCAATGTGAAAAGCAACATTACTATTATTAACAATATTATTACCAACACCAATATGTGTTGATGACCATAAAATATTACCACTTTCATCAATATTATTTTTAAAATTATAAAAAGATTTATAATAATTATTATGAAAAAAACTCATATCAAAACTAGCATTTTTTTCGTTATCACTTAATAAGTTAAATTTAATTAAATTATTAATATTATTTTTTTTATCATAATCATCGTCAGCAATAGAAAAATTAGAATTATATATAGCCAATTCAAAACACGACGAACATTCTAAATTATTATCTGAATAAGTTATAAATTTGGTAACTGGTAAATTAGAATTTTCTTGTTTTACAATCATTGAAATAGCTTTATTTTCAATTGAGTCAACAATAACACTTCTATTTGGTGAATAAATTATGTTATTACCAGTATATCTAATATCATTATTTGCAATAGATAATCCATTTATATCATCAAAATCGGTATTTAAAGTTTCTGTTGTTATATATTGTGTTATTTTTGTTAATTTTTCTAAATTGGATAATCTAAAATTATAATTACTACCATATTTATCGATAATATTAATATTACCATGTACATCTAAATCACCATAAATTGACATAGCAGAATTATTATCTTCATATGAAACAGTACTTTTATTAACATCAATATGATAATTGGAATTAAGAGTATTATAATAAAAAGACATGCCGTATGTTTTAGGTTTTATATCTTTATCGATATAACCTATTTGTAAAGGACCAATATGGTATACATTACGCGAATCTATATCATTAAAAGTGTGATTTTTATAAATAAACCATCTTTCAGAATTTCTATCACCACCAAGATTTCTATCATATTCGCAAATATCTATACCACTATAATCGGCATTATTTTTTAATCCACCACCCCTAACACCTCGATATATTCTTATAACCGAATAGTTATAATCATCTGTTGTTAAATTTCTAATTTGCAATGGTGCATTAACATTTTCACCATGCCATCCAATAGATATCTTTTTATTTGTATAAAAACTATCAGTGTTATTTGCTATCTGCAAGGTTTCAATTATTTTATCATTTTGATAATAATAATCAGAATTTATTCCTTGTTTTACATTTAAACCTTTCATAGTAGACGCATGTGATGTTAAATTGTTATAATTAATACAAAATTTATCAGTTTTTGTATCATAAATATTAAAATAGTTTTTAGATTGATAAATAAAATTTCGCGTTCTATGCATTTCATTTCCCACTGTCAAATAATAATCACGTGCTGCAACATTTCCTTCAACATCTAATTCATATCCTACGCGCGCTGCATATTTATTAATGCCTACTCTTTCTTTATTCATAGACATTGTTGGTGGGACATTTTTAATATTTGGTAAATAATAATTGCTAGTTAATTCTGACATATCAGTTTCAGGATAAAAATAAATATTATTTCTTTTTCCTGTAACTTTATTTGTATTTAAAATTAAACTATTGTCATTAAAATCTAATCTAGATAATCTACCAATATTAGCATAATATTCTTTGCTTTCAACTATATTTTTTAATGTAATATCAAAATTATTGCTAGTAGTAACATCATCTTTTATTATATTTAACACACCTTCAAAACCATTGGTTTCTGTTAAACCAACAGCTAATTTTCTCGGAAAACTAATATTACAATTTGCATCAAGTGTAGCGATATTACTATGAACATATACAAAGAAGTAATTACTACCATCTTCACTTCTACTATATGTACCATAGCCTGTTGATGGGTCATCAATATCAATAGGAATTATTTTACGATTACCAATATATATATCATCAGCAACCTTTAATTTATTAATATTAATACTTTCAGAATTAGTGAAATTTACTTCATTATCAAATTGTACTACACCAGTAAAGTTTGCTACATTATTTACAATTAATGATTCTGTATGAATATTATTATCAACCTTAATATCAGTATTAACTTGTAATTTATTTGTGGATAATAAGTCATTTACACCAATATTATTAAAATTGTATAAATTTCCTAAAAAATCACCTTCTGATATTTGAGTTGCATTTATAACGCTAATACCAGAAGTTCTTACATAAATATCATCAAGTGCTTTATGACTTTTTGTGTAATAATCATACATTAATATTTCATCAAAACAAGAAATGCCATTAACTTGAAATTTTATATTTTCGTCAATAATATCTTCATTTATTATTTCGCCGTTATATAGCGTTTTTCTTGTAAAATCTCGGTTATTTGTTTTATTAATACCAATACCTACATTATTATTTTCATCAATAGCTAATGCTGGATATTGATTGCTATTATCATATGATGGTATAGCATTAGAGCCATATAATTCTTCGATACTTGATGAAGATTTACTAATATGAAATTCTAATGGTGTGCCTCGCGTTGTAGATATGATAGCTGGTGAAATATTTGAACCACCAATAATACCAAAAGCAAATTTAGTAGGTTCATCTTCATTATTTGTATCATTTCTTATAGCGACATGCATGCTATTAAATTTATTATTAGCAGTTGAAACGATATTAAGAGGGTGTGTATTATTATATGTATCAACATGACCACCTAATGTAATAAAATTAGGCGTAAAAACATTTTTTATATAATAATTGTAATTATAAACATCATTATAACTAGTATTTAAACCTGCTTGGAAAGGTTGATTAGCAGAAATATTATTGGCATTAATTATAAAATCTCTAATTAAACTACTTGTCAATGGATCGCCATCTAAAATAATATCATTAAGTTCTAAACCTGCCGCTTTAACAATACCAGCACAATAAATGTTTTTGTCTACAAATAATGAAGTATCAGAATTTAAAAAATTAGCACTTAAATTTCTTGATGTATTAACTGCGACACCATCGCTATTAACTAATAAATTCCATTTAGTATTTTTTTGATTATCTTCTTCCGGATAATACGTTTTTTCACCGACTACGAGATACTCGTTTCTGTTTAAATCAAGACCATCCACGTTAATAGCATTACCATTTGCATCAACTTGGAAACCAATTCCAACAGAATCGAGTTGTATTGTCGGTGCTATACCTTCATTACCAATAAAACTCATTTATTATTGTTATTCTATTTAAAAGAAATATACTATTAATATTTATATATATATCTTTTATGTATAAAGAAAAAATGATATATATATATAACTTATTTTTTTGTATATAATGAAGAGAATAGACAATATTCACAATAAAACAAAGGAGATTGAAAGCGAAAATTTACCTTATAATAATAAAAATATTCTATTGAATGAAGAAAACCTAAGGAAATTATTTGATGATAATGGATTAAAAGATTTAAAATTTAAAAATATTAATTTATATCGTGTTGCATTTGTTCATAAATCTTATTGTACTATGAAAAATATAGATTTTAATAAAAGTAATATTAATTGCCCGCGCGATTGCTTACCTTTACAAGATATATCGTATGAAAGACTTGAATTTCTTGGAGATTCATTACTAGGAATGATAGTTGCTAATTATTTATATAATAGATTTCCTGATCAGAATGAGGGATTTTTATCTAAAATTAGAACTAAGATAGTTAATGGAAAAATGTTAGGAAATTTATCAGATAAAATTGGATTTCCAAAGTTTGCAATAATATCTAAACAGGTTGAAGAATCAAATGGAAGGAATAATTATAAAATAATGGAAGATATATTTGAAGCATTTATTGGTGCTCTATATTTAGATTTTCAAACAAGCGATGATGATGTAATATTACCAAAACATATTAATGTATTACCATCAACAGGAGCAGGATATTATATAGTAGAATCATGGATAATTTATATAATAGAAAATTATTTAGATTTTAGTGAATTAATAAGAATTAAAAATAATTATAAAGATATGCTAGTATCACATATGCAGCAATATATGCAAGATATTCCTCAATTTAAAGAGCTAAGTGTTGTATCACGTGATAATTATAAGATATTTACTTATTGTGTTAAAGATAGAAATGGAACAACTATATCGACATCCACTGGTAAAAGTAAAAAAGAAGCTGAAAATAATGCAGCATTGGAAGCACTAAAATATTATAATATAAATGTAAATGAATATAATGTAAATATATAAGTAATAAAAATTATATAATTTTAATAAAATATGAAAATAACACATTTAGTACTTTCTGGTGGAGGTATGCGAGGTATAATGTTTATAGGAGCACTGAGATATTTATATATAGAAAATCTACATAAAAATATAACACATATAGCGGCAAATTCTGTTGGCTCATTAATAGGATTATCAATCGCTTTAAAACTTGATATTCATGAAATTGAAGATATTATAAATAAAGGCAAACAAGATACAAAATTATGTAATATTCCTTATAAAAATTGTATTAAAATAATAACTGAATGTGGTTTGACAGATATAAATATTTTTTGTAATTATTTTAAAGAATTTGTTAAAATAAAATATCCCGATATTGAAGAAAATATTACTTTTTCTTATTTGGCAAAACACTTTGGTATTAATTTATATATATCAGCAACAAATATTTATACTTGCAAAAATAAAATATTTAGCTTAGAAACAACACCCGATGTATGTGTTTTTAAAGCTTGTTCAGCATCAATGACAATACCACTATTATTTAAACCAATTAAAATAGATAATTATTACTATTATGATGGCGCATTTACAAATAATTTTCCTATTAATTTATTTGAAAATGTACCAATGGATAATATATTGGGGATGATATTATATAAAGCTTATTATGATAAGGTAATTCCAGATGAACAATTTCAGCGACCAAAAATCAATTTTATGTTTTTATGTAAACAGCTTATACATTTGTATGAAAAAATTAGAACAAGAGCTGTATTGGGTGAGTTAATAGATGTTGATAAAGCAGAATATTATTATATTCCAAATAATATTCCAGATATTCCAATGATGAATATAGAGATAAATAAAAGAAGCTTGCAATTAAATTTACCAGATGAATTATCTAATAAAATGATATATGCAGGTTTTCAAAGTATGTCAGAATATATAATTGAAAGAAAAAAAAAATACATAGAAAAAAATAAAAAAAGATATGAATCATATATGTAAGCTATCATTAATAATAAAAGGTTTTTTATTTATTATTTTTTCATTTGGTTTATATTTTATAAAAATATTTTTTGGCGTATTTATTAAATGTGGTATTATCATTTTATTAATTAAATCTTGTAATGTTTCATTATTTTTTTGTTTTAAACTATTATTATAAATTAATACTAATTTATCAAGTAAATAGTTTGTAAAATATGATACATCATCAGATGGATAATTTTCGATGTAAGACCATGATTTAGGTAATATATTTACATTTACAAAAGCATGTATAATTCTTATATAATCTTCCAACATTTTTGATGTTATTTGATTATTACGATTAATTGATTTAGATAAACCAAAATCAAATATCATCATGTTATATTTGCAACTTTTTAAATAATAATTATTACCATATATATTATAATGGTAATATCCTTCTTCTAAATTTCTTTGATATAAAAAGTTGCCATAATGACAATCTCTATGAATATATCCAATACATTGAAATGTCATAATTGATAACATAACTTGAATAAATACATTATATACTAACATGTCGTCACTTATATATGTTTTTAACTTACACAACTGCTTTAAATCTCCATGTGCCAATTCATTTAAATTTACATAGTAATTTAAATTACTTATAATTGGTGGAACATCACTAGTAATATTATTACATATAAATGTTCTATATGTAAAAATAAAGTGTTTAGATAATTTATTTTTAAGTATTTTATTGGTGATATATTTATTTAAATATATTTCAATACTATTTGATGTATTTAATGCCATTAATTTAGTAGCAATAGGATATTTACCAATTGCATTTTTAATTGATGTTATATATATAGAACCATACTTACTACTACTACCAATTTGTTTTTCTAAATTTATAATATCATTAATAGTATATCCATTATATATTTTTGTTTTTTTTTTGAAATTTTTTTTATTTAAACAAGAGATATCTTTTATTTTTGATATTTTACTATATATATACCTATAATATTTAGCTCTATTTTCAATAGAATATTTATTATTAACATATGATTTAAAAAATGCTTTAACATTTTTATTACTATGCGAAACAGAACCTACTGAAACTGATAAATTAGCATTACTTGATAGTTTGCTTAATTCTCTTAAAGATATTTTATTTGATATTTTAGATTGTGATAAGGTATTTTTAGCATAAGCATTTCCGTTTTGAAAATAAAATTTTTTGTGATATTCACAATTTATATTTGAACATTTAGTCATAATTCTACTATTATATAATAAATATATATTTATTATAATAGATTTGTAATATGGATCCCTATGTTTTTATATTGGATTTAGATGGGACAATAATAGGTGATTGTAGTTATCAATGTGATTTATATAATTTACAAGATATATTAAAAAAAAATATAAAAAATTTCAATAAAGCTACATCAGCATCATTTAATAAAAATAAATTAGATTGTGAAAAAAAATTAAATGAAAGTTATAGTAAAGAATCGTTATTAATAAGACCACATTTTAGTAATTTTATGTATTCTATAAAAAAAATATACCCGAATTCATATATATTTGTTTATACTGCATCTGAAAAAACATGGGCAAATAAAGAAATAGCAATTATTGAAAAACAAAATAATATTAAGTTTAATAGACCTATATTTACACGTGATAATTGCATAGTAGATAAAAACGGCATGATAAAAAAATCTGTTAAAAAAATAATTCCTTATTTATTAAAAACTATGAAAGTTAAAAAAGAGTATGATATTAGTAAGAAATTATTAATAATTGATAATAATTTTACATTTGTAGATTTTAAAGATAATTTTTTACTATGTCCAACATATAATTATATTCAATTTAGTAATTTATGGGAAGGTTTATCAAATAAAGAATATTTTAAATGTAAAGAATTAAAAAATTTTGTTTTTAAAATGATAATCCAAAAAAAAATGCATAATATAAAACAAATTACTAAACCAGAGAAACAGGAAAAGCTTTATAAATGGCTTTATAAAAAACATAGAAATATTAATAAATATAATAGTAGTTATGCTAATGATACATTTTGGAGAGATATTACGGTATTAATAAGACATCATAATATAAAAGAATATAACAAAAATATAATTATGTCATTGCAAAAAAGTATAAAGAATTAGTATTATTTTTAATTAAATGATATATATAAGTTTTGATATAGGTGTTAAAAATTTGGCATTATGTATACTAAGAAAAACTAATAAAATAGAAGTTCTTGACTGGCGTATAATAGTATTAGCAGATAGCAAAAAAGAATTAAAAGGAATTGATGATATTTCAGAACGTGTTTATTATGAAATGGATAATATAGTAGGTTTTTTAAAAGAACAAGAAATTAATACAATAGATTATGTTCTTATTGAAAATCAACCATCTAATTTAAATGGTATTATGAAAACTATACAACATATTATTTATAATTATTTTAGTTTAATAAAACATTGGGATAAAGAAGTTGAAAACGTGATATTAGTTAATGCTTCTCTAAAATCAAAAACACATGATTATGTATCTGATATAAAACCTGATGAAAATGTTGAAAACAAAAATAACAAAAATTTTAAAAGAACAAAATATATATATAATAAAAAGCTAAGTATTGATATTTGTCAAAATTATATTAAAGATAATAATAGATTACTTGATATTTTTATAAATAATAAAAAAAAAGATGATTTAAGTGATGCGTGTTTACAAGCAGTTTCATTTATAAGAACGAATATTAAAAATGAGTCATTAGATAATTATAATGTATTATATTAAAATGAATATATTATTAATATCAATGTATAGTGATAAATGGGATTGGAAAAATAATCATAAACTTTATAAAAAAGCAATTGGAAAAAATGCTAAATTAATTATAAAGAGATATTATGATAAAGCTGGTATTAGAAAAGTTTTAGATAGTGGTAGAATAAGAGGCATAATAATAAGTGGTTCAGATTTTTTTATACTAAAAAAAGGATCTCCACCTGTACCTAAATTAATTTTTAAATATAAAATACCTATATTAGCAATATGCTATGGCTTGCAATATTTAGCAGCTAAAACAAATAAAAAATATATAAATAGTTTTAAAAAAGGTATGAAAACTTATACTAAAAATATAAAAATATCTTATCCTTTTAATGTGAAAACTTTGACATATACATATTTTCATCAAGATTATTTAGTTGGCATCGGAAAAAAATACAAAGTTATAAAAAAAATGGGGGATAAGATAGTTGTTGTATATAATAAATCTGATAATATTCTTGGTATGCAATTTCATCCCGAATATATTACAAATACAGGTAAAATATTTTTTAAGTGTTGGTTTAATTTTATTAAAAATAGTGCGTAATCTAGTATATATATAAATTATTGTAAATATATAAACATTTGGAACTCAAATAATATATAATATGTCTTTAATATCAAATTTAAATAGTAAAACTGATGATTTAATAGAATTAAATAAAGATAGTTTCAAAAATAATTCTTTTAATTTTAAAATACCTAAAAACAATGGTATAAATAAAGGTGATTATATAGACGATGGTTTATTTAACAAAAAAAAAATTAGTGATGATGTTATATCAATGTCTTCTCGCTCATCACGCGCAAGCAGTTCTGCAGGCAATAGTAATTATGATAAATCTAAATATATGAAAAATATGAAAAATATATATAAAAATAAAAAAATAAATCATGACGACGATATGGATAGTACATCTGGTAGTGATGAAAGTAGTGTAGTAAGTAGACGAAGTGATGTTAGTGGTAGCAGTAGCGACGATAGTGGTAGCATTGATAGTACAGACAGACGTAATAGAAATAGAGATGATATAAGTGAAAGTGGAGAAAGTGGTTCATCAAGAAGTGGCAGTGATAGTTCAAGTGGAGAAAGTAGGGTTGCAAAAAGAAAGCATATGAGTGCAAAAGATATTGTGCGAAATGAAATTAATGAAAAGCGTGAAATTATATATCAACTTGAAAGATTGGAATCAAAAGGTTTTAAATTACCTTTTAAGTTTAATATGAATTCTGATTTAGAAGAAATGCGCTCTGAATACAATCGTATTATTAGAGAAAAGGAACTTGATGGTAGCATAAGGTTTCAACAAAAAATGCTAATGGCATTTGTTTCTGGTACAGAATATATGAATACAAGATATGATCCATTTTCAGTTAAATTAGATGGATGGTCTGAACAAGTTAACGAGAATATAAATGATTACGATGATATTTTTGAAGAATTACATTATAAGTATAAATCATCAGGAAAAAAAATGGCACCAGAATTAAGATTATTTATGTCATTATCTGGAAGTGCATTTATGTTCCATTTAACAAGCAGAATGTTTAAAGAACAACCAATGCCTGATGTAGAAAATGTTTTAAAATCTGATCCCGAATTAATGAAACATTTTCAGAATGCTGCGGCTAAACAATATATGATGGGTGGTGGAGGAACTGCGCCAAATATTTCTGCACCAAAACCTTCACAAAATAGTATGAGTGGGAACAATATGGATTTATTTGGTATGGTAAGTAATTTGTTTGGTTCCTTAAATAGTGATTCTTTATCATCGGAAATACCAAGTTATCAACAAAATAATTTTAGTAATAAATCAGTTAATGATGTAGATAATATTATAAATGATGTTCATAATAATATATCTGTTGAAAATGATTTAGATAATCATATAGAGACACTTTCTGTTAGTGATGAAGAAATAACATCAATAATTGAAGATACTGCTGATATTCAAATATTAAAAAAGTCAGGGAAAAAAGGAGCTAATAATCGTACTTTAAATATTTAAATAAATTTATTTTTTTCTACTTATTTTATTTATTTTTTTAGAACTTTTCTTAACAAAGCTACTTAAATCTTTTACAGAATTAACAATTCTATTAGGAGTAGATTTTAAAGTACGTAATGGGTTACGGATAGTATTTTCTACTTCTTCTTCAAAAATTTCAATACGAGATAATAAATTGCTTAATGTGCTTAATAAGATAGGGATAATAATTATAGTAAATAATAAGGTTAAGAATAAGAATAAAGATATCATAGTACCTATTGCAATGATATCTCTTGATATATCTTCGGAACATTTGCATTTTTCGTTAGTTAAATATTTAACATAGTCAAAAGTATAGTATATATATACGACAAATAATAAGAAAAATACAAATGTCGCAATCGCTAATAATTGTACGATTACACTACCCATACTTTTAGCAACAGATTTTAATGAAACAAAAGCAGTGACAAAGAAGTATACTAATGCTATTATTGTGAAATTTTTAATGAAATCCTTGTTAGGATGTTCAGAACATTCACAACCAATATTTTCTAACTTGTATAAATAAGTGTATATTATTAATAATAATATAACAAATATCATTTGAATTATTAAGCTACTGTAAAAAGAAAGATTGTTCTCTTCCCTCATATTTTAACGTTTCTTACTCTATATTATAATATAGAAATTATTTATTTAATAAATCTAATATATTATATATTAAAAACTTAGTAGAATTGTTAAATTTTGAAATATCTATATCTTTAATTTTATTAATTATTTCCGGACTTTTTGTTACTTTTAAAATTTTTAATAATTGTTCTAAAAAAATATCTACAATATGTTTATATTCCTTATTTTCATTTAGTATATTAATAGTATGTTCAAACAATATTTCTAATAAGATATGAATATCATCCAGTTTAAATTTTATCCATAAAGTATTAAGATTATTTATATTTTTTTTCCATTTAATATAATCACAATATAAATCATATTCATCATTTAATAGTAATATATCATTATTATAAATTGCTTTTGGTGGGTTCCATTCCTGTAATTCTATATATTTTTTCCATTTGGAGTTTATATTATCTTGCAATATATTTTCATTAAAAAATGTTAATATGTTTGTACATAAACAGCTTTCATTTAGCTTTATATATTCCCATATAATTTCAAAAACAGCATTTTTATCATTTGTATCAATAATTTCTTTAATATTATCGTATATTAGGTTTTTATTTTTTGTAGTTATTTTATTTAATAATCCAACTAATTTACGTTTTAATATTGAATTATCAGTAAAATCAGGAATTATAATATGAAATTTATTTTTTGATGTAACAGGTTTATCTTTTTTATTATAATTTTTTTTAATCCATATCATTTTAGGATCATAATATGATTTGAAACAACTATAAGTATCATTAAGTTCTACTGCCTTATTTTTAATATTTTCGGGAACTTTTTCTATTTGATTATATCTATTTCGAAAATATAAAACATCTATTTTAATAATACTATCATTCATTGTATTATATAATACTATATAAATAATCTTATATAATTAAATACATAAGGCAATAATAATAATATATATTATAAAATGACTATTGCTATTCAAAGCATTGAATCGTTTAGTGATTTTGTAAACAGATTAGAAGAAGTTTATAAAAATCAATTAATTTATCGTACTCTGATAGTATATGGTAATAAAAAAAACGTATCTATATACAAACATATATTAGAAGATAATAATAACAGTGTTTATGTTGTTAATGATAAAGAATTAAATTATGATAAACTAGATTATAGAATTTTAATGGTAAACGAAAAAAAATTAAAAAAATTTGTAGAGAAAAATGGTAAAGATTTTTTTAATTTAGTTATGTATACACCATGTAGTAGCAATAATAAAATATAATTATCTAACAATATTTTAGATAGAATATTAAATGGTAAAAAAATCTTTTAAAATAGAATATTTTATATTTGCAACATTTGCATTGATAATTTTTGTGTTATTATTAAATAGTAAAAATATATGCGAAGAATTTTATAGTAATAAAAATTATAGTTTAGAATATTATTATATGGATGGTTGTGGTCACTGTGAAGAATTTAGTAAAAGTGGAATATGGGAAAAATTAGAGAAAAATCATTCAGATAAATGTAAATTTGAAAAATATAATATGAAGGATAATATAAATAGAGTTGAAAAATTTAATATTCAAGGATTTCCTACAATATTACTTATAGATAAATCTGATAATAAGGATAAAATGGTCAAAGCATTTGAAGATGCAAGAACATATACTAATTTAGAAAAATTTATTATTAATAATATATAAGATATTATTAAGGTATTAATATAACAATAAAAATGGGGGGCGGATTAATGCAACTTGTTTTAAATGGACAAATGGATGAATATATTACAACTAACCCATGTATAAATTATTATAAATATGTTTATAAAAAACATACTAACTTTGCATTAGAAAGTTATGAAACGCCACCAATAAACAATGCAAATGGTGGTTTTTATAGAAGTGTTAAAATGACATATAAAATTGAGCGAAGAGCTGATTTATTGACGAATATGTATTTATCATTTAGAATACCTAATATATATTCTAATAACAATTTTAAATTTAGATGGGTTGAAAATATTGGATATAATTACTTAGACCGCGTTGAATTGCTAATAGATGGTAATATTATTGAAACATTGTATAGTGATTGGATGAATATTTGGAATGAACTTACAAATAAGGATGGTATAGAATATAATAAATTATTAGGTAATGTAACTGAAATTACAGCACCTTATAATTCACAAGTAACAAAATATACATTAATTAATAATAAGCTTTATAATATTAATTATCCTGTATCTACTTTTGAAAGTTCCATACCAAGTATAAAGTCCCGTGAAATACAAATTCCGTTAAATTTCTGGTTTACTAGAAATCCTTCATTAGCATTACCATTATTAAAATTAGCTAATAATGAGGTAACACTTGATGTATATACAAATTCGGGTGGTGTCGAGTCTCTTTATAAGGTTTGGTCAGATAAAATAAATAGTTATGTTAGTAGTAGTTTTTATAATGAACTATATAATACTAATATATCAATACAAAACTTTATAAAAGAAAAAAATTTTGATGTTCAAAATAAATTACATATGACTTATGTATTTTTAGACACTACTGAAAGATCTAAAATGCTAATTGAAACAAATAATATGGATTATATTATTGATACAGTTAAATTAACAAATATTAATATTGATACTTCATCACAATCAACTGTTACGTGTAATATTAATAATGCAAATAATCATATTAAAGAAATTATATGGTTTTTTAGACGCAATGATATGATTTCTAAATATAACAATTATAATAATTACACTGGTTCATATGTATATAATGAAGATATGCATATCATGAATAATGCTGTTATTAAATGGGCAAATGATACAAGTCGCGCAGATTATAATTCTGAATACTACAATAATATTCAACCATATTATTATCATACTAATATACCAAGAACAGGTATATATTGTTATTCATTTGCATTATTTCCAGAAAAAATAAATGCTTCGGGTTCATATAATAATTCAAAAATTAAAACATCTATAACATTTACTACAAATGATTATAAAAATAATGAATCATTTAATAAAATACAAAATGCTACAAAAGCAGTATTAGGTGAAAATTATAATTATAATGTTATATATGAAGGTAAATTTTTTGTAAAAGAAATTAATGTGCTTTCAATAATAAATGGCAGTGCACAATTAAAATTTGTTTAATTTTTATATTCTTTCAAAGTAGTAATAAATAAGAAATGGACTTATTTACATTAATAATTTTACTATTAGCTGGTTTTATCATAAAATATTTAATAGATGTATTATCATCTCTAAGTAAAGAAATAAAAGAGATTAAAAATAAATGTATTGTTCCCTCAGCTACTAAAAAATTAAAATCATCTGAAACACCAATTAAAAAAATAAATAATGATATTAAAAATGGAATATCATTTTTAAAAAATTATTTTGACTAAAATACATATAAATAATATAACCTTATATACATTAATAACTTATCTAAATATGCCAAGAAAACCTAAAAATCACGATGATAAAGCAATAGAAATTAAAAAAAAAAAAAATTTAATGAATACTATGGTAAAAGATGTAACACTCGTAGAAAATGAAGATATTATACTACAATTACCTATCACAGAAGAAGAAGTTAGTGTAGAAAATAAAAATTCTATAAATAATGCTCCGAAGCCATATGAACCCGATTGTTTTTATCTAAATGATTCTAATCATTATAATAATATTCAAAATAATAGTCTTGAAAATATTAATACAAATAATGAATTTATGTTAGATTATGGATATGTTAAGGATATACTTAATAATAATAATAATTGTTATTGGTGTTGTCATCCAATAGAAAATCGCACATATGGAATGCCATATAAATATAATGTTAAAACAGATACATATGTGTCATTTGGAAATTTTTGTTCATTGGAATGCGCGAATGCTTATAATTTTTCTTCTCATTGCGGAAGTGATAAAGTTTGGGAAATAAATAGTTTAATACAGATGTTAAGCAAACATTATGGATGTAACAGAGCTATTCGCCCTGCACCATCACGTTTTTTATTAAAAATATTCAATGGTCCTCTTAGTATTGAAGAGTTTAGAAGTAGTCATTTAACAAATGATAAAACACATATTTTAAATTTACCTCCAATGATAACAACTACACATAATTATGAAATTGTAAATACATCATATATTAAAAATATAACAGATAATATTAACAATCAAGGTATAGAATCTATGGTATCTAAAAATGCAATTCAAAATAAATTAAAACAAGTAAAATAATATAAAAAATAATTATAATTAATAGTATATGGATAAATATATGAACTATGATTAAAATTAAAGGTTATCATGTAACTATATGTAAACTAATTTTTAGTAAATCCAGTAAAAATACACAAAATTTAAATTGGGTTTATAATAATAACAGTAGTTTAAAATATAAATTATGTAGTTGTAGTAATATTAAGTGTTGTAATTCTCCTTATAAAAATAATTGGCTAAATTATTAAAAAATGATATAAGGGCTATAACCTTTATATATTACGTAGAATGTCGGAAATTTTCTTTTCTCCTTATAGGATTTCAACAATTACATGCAATGCAAATATTGGAATTAATATAAATATTAATTTAAATATATTATTTGATAATATTAATATTAAAGAAGAATGCTTTAATAATAAAGAAGGTATTGTATGGATTCAATTTATGAAGGATGGGGAAGATGTTTCACGCGGTACTTATCCAAAAAAACGTAGAAAAAGTAAAAAAGATAAGGTAAAGAAAAATCGATTTGACAATCAAGTTACTATTATTTATATGTTTAATAATAAATATATTCCTAATGTAAAAATATTTAAAAATGGTAATATACAATTGACGGGAATCAAAGATGTTAAACATACTGAAATAATAGTTAATTATATTATTGAGAATATTAAGAATATTTACAAGAATGTAACAAAAGAAATAGTTGCAGAAGATACTGATGTAGATAAATTAGAGTATCAAAACTTTAAAATAAGGATGATTAATACTGATTTCAAAGTTTATTGTGATCATGAGATGACTAAGGGATTTGAATTAAAACGTAAAGAAATTCATAGAATATTTATCGGGGATGAATATAATAATAAATGTTCATTTCAACCAGGAATATATCAAGGTGTTAAACTAGAATATTTCTGGAATAGATTTAGTGATCATAAGAATGGTATTTGTTGTTGCCCGACGAATTGTTACGGCAAAGGTAGTGGCAATAAAATAGGTGATTGTAAAAAGGTAACGGGAGCATTGTTTGAAAGTGGTAGTATACTAATTACAGGAGGAATAACTTTTGAGCAAGTTGACGAAACATATAAGTACATTTGTGATTTTCTTAGAAAAAATAAGGATAATATTAAGAAACCTCAACCAAAGGTTTCATTAACATAGCAGCTGAAATTATAATTATCATCAGTTATATTATATTTTTTATATAATTCAGTATTTACTGTATTATTACCTGGTCTATTATATGATGGTATGTGATGACTTGCGTAAAATTGAGAACTAAATGATACAGCATCAGGTTCAATATAAGGTGTAAGATAGGTATTTCCCCATGGTTTCTTATCAAATAAAACATCACCTGTATATAATCCAGCATTTTTAGGAGGAGGAGGTATTGGAACATCAGGAGAATAATCAAGCTCAGTATATTCTAATTCATTTTTCATTATGATATCTCTATTTATATTAATATATTAGAAAAAAAGAGTATTTTTGAGTACATAATTTATTTTTTATTTTATTTTTAATAAATTTATAAAATTTAAGAGATTTAGAGAATTATGTACTCATTTTTCTAAGTATATAAAGAAGATTATAATATAAACATTATATAAATGGGTAGAAAAGATAAAAAGCAAAAAACAAAAGATGATCATGATTTTGTAAAAGATGGTATGGAAACTAATGAAATAAGAAATGTAGTTCAAGATATAATGCTTTATATTGAAGAAAAAAGAAATAAAATGGAGTTTAAAGATATTATTACTAGTTTAAAAGATAATATTAATAGAGTTGAATTCTTTGAAAAAAGATATCCTATGTTATATCAAATGGTAACAAAAGAAGAAGGCTTTGAATATCAAAGCTTAGAATACTTTTTAAAAATGCGCGAAGGTATAATACAAAATCAAATGACTACTGATGAAGCTTCGAAAATCGTGGGACAACTTTGGTTTGATAAATATTGCAAAAATAAGGTAGATAAATAAAAATTGATATAAGACTTATAAGCTTATTAGTAATTACTATTATGAATTCTTCTCTACAAGCAACTAGTTTCCCCAAACATGTCAATGAAATTATTTCCGAGACTTATGATATTTACAATAGTATTAATGATGATAATAAAACATATGCCAATTGTCTTATTATGATTTTGAAAAAATATCATCTTTGGCCAAATATTAAGGTAAAGAAATTTAAAAACCGCTCTGATATTGTGTTGCTACATAATAATTATAAAATGGGAGAAGTATATGAATATCGTGAGCTATATGAACAATGTCGTAGTATTGTACTTGATTTTACTTTATCATTTAATAATAATGTAGTAGTAACATACGCTAATTCTATTCCGGTACGCGTGGATACTACTACATATATGACAAATATTTATAGCGAACAAGATAAATGTTATGAAGCATATGATGGCACTATGATAACTGTTTATAATCATAATGGAGAGTGGTATTTTGGAACATCAAGTTGTCCGGATGCTAATAGTTCTAAATTTTCGCATCCAACAAAAACACACGGATATATGTTTGATGAAATATTGTATAAATATTATGTAAAACAACTCACCGACCAAGAGCTATCACTTGCACCAAACGATGTATCAAAAATTCTAAGAAATAAATTTGTTGCTTCATTGAATCCAGAAATGGCTTATGAGTTTATTATTATTCATCATGAAAATATTCATATAATTGATTACACAAATGTTCTAGGTGAAAACTATAAAGAACTTGTTCATGTTAATACTAAAAATAGAAATACACTTGTAGAAGAAGATATTCATACAACACGACTTCAAGCCTATGTAGATATTGGTATTAATTATCCAAAAGAGTTTACAAATGTAACAGAAGCTCTAGGATATATTAATAGTAACCCATATAGTTATGGTCTAATTATTAAAAAGAAACAAGAAGATAATTCAGTTAAACTCTATAAAGTATCAACTGATATTATTAATTATCGCGAAGAAACTGATCCATGTCATCCAAACATCTGGATGAATATTTTAAGTGTTTATATGAAAAATAAACAAGATTACACGATTAAGGATTATATTAATAATTATATACCAAATATCGTTCTTCCAATTGATAATAATGGAAGACATATTGACCCAACATATCTAATTCATACGCTAATCTCTACTATTAAAGATAGTCTCTATAACTACTATGTTTCAACAACAACATATTTCCCAAAATACGGCAGGTATAAAATGAATAAGGATTTGGATAAGCAATTTCCTCCTATTATTCAATATCATCTTGCTCAACTTAGGAACCTCCAAGTTACAACCTACAAAGAAAAGATGATTACAACTGCAAATGTATATTATTATTTATGTCAATGCAATGATATTAAAAATATTAAAACACTAATTCAATTCTTTGCTTCCAATCCTATTAATGAAATGAATTCAAGGACTTCAATGTGTTTCGCAATTATGAATAGTCTTATTTCATAAAATATCTTATTATATTAGAATGAACTACTTTTCGACACAAGGTTGGGTTTATATCATAATTAGTATAATATCTACTATAATTGCCTTAATATTAAATATTTATATAGAAGGCATTGGTTTATATATGTTAGCATATTTATTATATATCTTAGTTATATTAATAACAGCTTATAATATAACTTGTTTAACAGTTGGTGAATGTAATATGTGGAGTTGGATTGTAACAATATTATCAACATTACCAATGATATTAATAATAATATTAGTTATATATAATATTGTAAATAAATCTAATTAATTAAATTCTTTTTTTATAATAGATTGATGAATTCAAATTCAACATATTATCTTAAAGATTTTTATGACGATATTAAATCTAAACAACAAGAATTAATAAATAATCACTCGACATATTGCCAAATGGGAGGTTATTCTGTATTAAGTAAGCAATTTGATAAACTTAATGCACAAAATAAACTAAATAATATTAGAAGAGAAGTTCAAAATGAACTCAATTTAAAAATTAAAAATATAATGCAACATTTACAAGTAGGTGGTAAAGGTAAAATAACACTTAATAAAAATATCAAATTATTAAAACAAATGATAAAAAAACTATGTAAAATTGAAAAGGATCTATTAAAAAATATTAAAAAACAACAAAAATGTATTAAAAATAATAAATTAGAATATTTATCTTTATATCAGATAGATTTTAAAGATACTTTAAAAAGTGCTAATAATTTACATAAAGATATAAAAAAATTACAAGAACATATCAATAATATTATAGAAAAAAAAAATATTAAATTAAAAAATAAAAAATTAAATAAATTGCTTTCTATTAAAAATAATGCAAAAATAGCTACACTAAATAATTTAAAAAGTATTATAGATAAAATTAAACAACACTAATTTTTTAAAAAATTGATATATAAGATATAGATTTTTATTAATATATAAGTAAGGACGATATGTTTGAAAATTACACATTTGATATTAAAGATCCTACAAATAATCATAGTTTTGAAATAAATAATATTGATTTAGCAATAGTAAATGGTTTGCGACGTACTATTCTAACAGATATACCAATACCCGGTGTAATTGGAGAAAAGTTAGATAAAGATGAACCAACAGTAAATATAATTACTAATACTGGTGCATTACACAATGAATTTATTATTCATCGAATAGGACTAATTCCTATATGTTTAACCGAAGAAGAAATTGAATTGTATGAAGATAACAGTTTAAAATTAGAACTAAATGTTAAAAATGATACAGGTAAAATATTAAATGTAAAAACAAATAATATAAAAGCTACAATGAATGGTGAGAATTTATCAGAAAAAAAATTAAAAGAGTTATTTTCACCTAATAAAGTATCTAATGATAATATTTTAATTACAAGATTGCGTCATGGAGAACATTTACACTTTACAGCTAATGTTGTAAAACGTACTGCTCGTGATAATGCTTCATTTAATCCAGTTTCACTATCTAACTTTACATATATACAAGAGCCAACGGAAGCATCTAAGCATGATAATGTTTTAGATAAGGAAAGATGTTATTATAAAAATAAATATGGTGATCCTAATAAATTCAGATTTGATATTGAATATATCAATATAAATATTGGACCCAAATATTTGATACCAAAATCACTAGATATAATGATTGAAAAGCTAAATACTATTAGACATGAACTAATAAATTTAGATGCATCTAATAAAATTAATTTACAAAAATTTCAAGATATTGAAGGTTGTTATGAGTTTATTATAGAAAATGAAGATGATACTATTGGTAATATAATACAATCATTTATACACAATAAATATATTCGTGAAAAAAACAAATTTAATGATACAAATTGTGTATATGTAGGATATATTTGCCCACATCCATTAAAACAATTAATGATAGTCAGGATTACTCTTGAAGATGTCACAGATGAAAAAATTGTTACATCATTCTTTGAAGCAAATTGTAAAGATATTATAGATACATTATCTAATATCAAAATTAATTGGAATAAATTCTCAATTGAAAATAATGTATTATAAAATATATCTTTGTATTAAAAGAGAAAGCTATATCTTATAAATGTCAGTTGAAATAGAAAATAATATATTTACTATTAAAGATGAAGAATTAGATGATATAGAATATTTAGAAATATTAAGTTTAGATGAAATTATAAAAGAAAACCCTTTTTTTATTGCTTTATCACGGAATGATATATATGAAAATTTACATGAAATGTTTCAAAATAGAAAACGTTCAGAATCAATTACTCAATTATTTTATGATATATTAGAACACAAAAAATCAGAAAATGGTAATATTACTGATTATTCTAATTATATATTTTCATCAGAAGCAACTAAAAAAAACAATGAATTAGAATTGGATGATATCCAAGAAGATGCAAATTATTTCAATAAATTAATTAAACTTAATAATGTTAAACATGATAATGCCAAAAATAAATATTTTTTTGCTATTACTTATGATCATACATCTAAAAAATTAAAATTTAAGCCATCGTCACTTATTAAAGCAATGATAGGACCAGAAAATAAAGAATACCCAGTATATTACCCTGTTTTTCCAATTGACGACGTAAATTTACCACTATTATCTGCATACTACAAAATACCTACATGCACTGTTAATGATTATGTTTATACTAAAATTGTTTCACATTTGAAAAATGCTACCAATATTAATCTAGTTAATGCAGAAGGTTTTAATAGTGTTTCTGAATTAGTAAAATCTGTAAAACCTAAAATCGAAGATATTATTGAATATCTTAAAGATTGTTTTGCACTTGATTATAGTAACATTGATAATATATTTAAAAGATTCGGACATTCATTAGATTTTATAAATGATAAAGATTTTGAAGTTTTATGTGAACATATGAAATCATTAACAGATTATGAAAAAGAGCGCAAGAATGTTAATAGAGCATATAAAATAAAGAAAAGTGATATCATAAATAAAAAACTAACATTCTTTGATAAACTATCATCATCAATTAAATTAGTTAAATTAAATGATAAAACAATTAATTTTTTAACTAATTTAAAAGATTCTCTTGAAGATTATCGTATTAATAATATTATAGAAGAAGAACTTGTTGATATTAAAACTCTTAATATATATGATATAATTAACTCGATACATTTTAATGATGCTAATCCAGATGATATACTAAAAAATATTAGAGCTTCTCTAAAAAATATTAACATTAATGATAGTATTAATACAATTAACAATATTATAAATACACATGAAAATACTGAGAATATCATTGATGAACATGAATATATGAAAGTATTGATAGAATATTCAAGAGATCATATTTTTGATTATGATACAGATGGTAAAAAGTATTTATTATCATATCGCGAAGCCAAAGAAATAAAAGAAGGTGCTGATAGGAATAATTACGAATATGGTATAGATGATGAATTTATTCAAGAAAATCTAGATCTTGAAGATATGGATAATATTGCTGCTGAACAATATGAAAATATTTATAAAAATAATAAATTAAATAATATTGATAAATATCTTAAAAACATCACTTATAAAAACGAAGAAGGATTTATAGAATATTTACGTATAATATTAAATATTCTAAATAATATCAGTTCCTTGTCTTATTTAGAAATAGATTATGAATTACTATGCAATGAGCTTTTTAAATACTATAAAAGTGTTCCAACTAAATACGATAGATATAATAAAGCTTTCAAAGAAGCACTATTAGATATTGATCATAATGCAATAATAGATTTTATTAAAATAAAACCTAAAATGATAATGGAAGGTATAGTAAAAGATCAAGATCCTAATATTACCAAAATAATATACTCCGTAAATGAAGAATATATAGAAACTCTTAATAATATGTTTACATTATCAATAACATCATGGATTTTAAATGTTCAAGAGAAAATCCTAGATAATACTATATTAATCGATGATAACTATTTAAATAATTCTTTTTTAGATAAATGGTATTTATATGGTGCACCTATAAACAATGCTAAAAATGGCGTGTTACCATATTTAATTGAATGTGTAATAGAAAGCTTTAAAGATGATAATGAGTATGGTATTGATTTAGATAATATATATGATAATGTTATAAAAACTATTACAGAAAAATATAGTAGTATAATTGATGAATTAAAAAAGAAACATGAGATATATGCTGAAAAAAAGAAGGTAGAACGTGGTTTAAAAGAACAAGCAAAACTCTTAAAAAGTTATAAAGAAGGTAATAAAGAAAGACTAGAAAAGGACTTTGTAAATGCACTCTTATATATGCCTGGTGTAAATTATAAAAAAATACATAAATATTTAGTTGGTTGCTGTTTGAAAAAAATAGATGATTCATTTGACAATGATGCGGATTTAGTAAAAGCAGGTAGAAAAGATTTAATAGCAATCAAGAAATTTTATTCTACCAATAGAGTTACAAATAAAGCAAGAGATTTAAGATATGTTCCAAATCTTGATAATATCAAAGATGAAATAATGAAAGATAATAATATAAATAAAATAGATATTGAAGATTACATTTATGGTATTAATGATGATGAAAACATGGTTTTTGACTGGCTTGAAACAATGTACGATAAAAATCCTTTATTGCCTAACAATATCATAGATGAATTAAAAAATAATGCTAAAAATATTAATAAACTAATTGAAAATAATATTAATATAATGGCAAAAACAGCTAGAATTAGCAATAAAGATTTAGTTAATAACTTTATGTCTAAACATATCAATATAAAACAAATATTATTGAATATATGTAAAATATTATTTCAATATAAAAAAGAATACGAAGATGATAATATCAATTTGATTGTTGATAAATCTATTAAATATATTAAAGATATTATAAAAGATATTTATAAATTAAATAAAGTATTAAATGATGATGTTATTGTTGATATAAATAGAATTAACTTGTATATATTAAGCAGAGCATTATGTTTACCATTTAGTCCAGAAAGCGTAGAAAATGGGAAAATACGTTCAGAAGTAGATTTACCAAAAGAATTTGTAGAATTAAATGCTAAAAATATTATGAAATATATGCTAAATACTTTTGATGTATCTACCTTTCCAACTATGGAAGAAAATATTGAATTTTTAAATAAGAAACGTGAAGAAAACAAAGAAAAAAAGCTTAGCATATTAAATGATAAAACAGTAGAGGAAAATCAACTTATTAGTAATTTAAAAAAGGCAGGTATTAAAAATGATTTAATGAATATTGAAGATAATATATATGATATTAATAATATATATGACAATGAGGAAAAAAATGAAAAACAATTATCAGCAATTGATGAAGATACAGATGATGAAAGTATGATGTATGAAGATATGGGGTTTTTATATAGTTAATTATGCTATTATATTTGCTTCTAAATCTAAATTGTCATGTTTTATTTTTTCTTTATTTGAATCACCAACAGTAACAAGTGATACATCTTTCTGTGATAACAACACTGGTTGTCTTTTCATAATATTATTGCCGGAAGTACCATTTAATTGTATTGGTAGATATCTATTAGCATCTCCAAATAATTTAGCAACATTTGTTTTATTTTTTTGTGGTATATCTTCAAAAGCACAATCCATTATTAAATTTTCATATTTTAAATTAATAATATTAATTTTTTCTTTTATATTTTCATCATCAGTTTCAATAGCTTCGAGTTCTTGTGATAATAACATAAATTGTTGTGATAATTTTTTAAATATTTCAAATTTTTCACTAGCTTTTATGCTATTTGAAAGAGACATAATAAGAACACTTACAGCATTAACAATAATATTTGGAATTTTAATATCATTAGCATCAGTACTAATACTATTTATAATACACATTGCAGAACTTGTAAATACCAATGGTATATTAAATCCCATTTTAACATAACTCCAATATGTAGCAGTTCTTGTACATAATAAAGTCATACATTCGCATTTATCTAACAATTTCTCAATATTAATCATTACACTATATAATATATTATATTATTTTTTTGCTTATTTAAATTTAAGTTATTATATATTAGAAAGGCATGGATATAGAAGTAAAGCCAAGTGATTGGATACTACCTAATCGCATAGGATTTAATAAATATATATATAATACATTTCATCCATCAAAATATAATGATAAGATTAAAGATATTAAAGATAAATCATGTAAATGTTCTGGTGATAGTTGTGATATTGATATTAAAACATTATCTTTATTCCCACAACAACGCATAGTAAAAGATTATATGCAATTTGATAGTCCTTATAGAGGTATATTGTTATATCATGAATTAGGCTCAGGTAAATCTGCTGCATCTATTGCAGCTGCCGAAGGCTATATTAATAAAAAAAAAGTAATTATAATGACACCAGCATCCTTATCTCAAAATTATGAAAACGAATTAATGAAAATATCAACAACAGGATTAAATTTAAAGAAATCATGGACTATGATAAAAGTAGAAAAATCTAACAAAGAAATGATGAAGGCTTTGGCAAAATATGCTATAAATGATAAAATGGTTAAAAAAGATGGGCATGTATGGGTACCATTATACGATGATGATATAGCTGGTGCAGAAATAATAGTAGATAAAACTAAATACTCAAAAATACCAAGCAAATATAAAGATAATGTTGATGCAATGATTGGACATATTATAAGAAATCGATATACTTTTATTAATTATAATGGGCTAACAGCAAAAATGATAAAAGATTTGGGAAAATCTCCATTTGATGATACCTTTGTAATAATTGATGAAATACACAATTTTATTAGTAGAATTGTTAATGGTTCGAGATTAGCGCGTGCAATTTACAATCATATGATGACAGCAAAAAATATTAAAATGGTATTATTATCAGGAACACCAATTATAAATCAACCTTATGAAATTGCAACATTAATTAATTTAATACGAGGTCCAATGACATCTTATGAATTACCTCTGTTAAAAGCTTCTAAACCACCTAATAAAGCGGCAATAGTAAAAACATTAAGCGATAATAATCTCTATAAATATGTTGATGAAATACATATAGATAAAGAAAGTATTAGTGTTGTATTATTAACACAAGATTTTTTGCGTAAAACAACAGATTACTCTGCTATCAAAAAAGATAAATGGGATAAATCTGAGAAAAGTATTATTGACGATATTATAAAATCTATAAATAAAACTGATATAAAAGTTTCTATTAAAAGTAAAGTGCAAAATTACTATGCTCTTCCAAACATTGCTGATGAGTTCAATAAATTATTTGTTGATGATACAGATCCTGAAAATATCAAAATAAAAAATGAGGATTTATTTAAGCGACGTGTCTTAGGTATATTAAGTTATTATAAAACAACTGGTTCAGAATTCTTTCCTAGAATGTTACCAATGAATTTTAAATATTTAAATATGACTGGACATCAGTTAAGTAAATATGTTGATGTGAGACGCAAGGAAATGGAAATGGATGATAGAAAAAAACGTTTTGGTAATAAGGGGAATACTGACGTTAATTCAGTATATAGAGCTTTTAGTAGAATGGTATGCAATTTCGTATTTCCAGACAATATTAAAAGAGCTTTTCCACAAGATATACGTATGGTGATGAAAAAAGAGCTAGCTAAAAATGATGATGATGATGATGTAGATGTAGATAAAAAAGATATTAATAAAGCAGTAGCAACACAATATGAAAAACAACTTGAAGACGCTATGAGTAAATTAGAAAAAAGCGATGCTATTGAAATAGATAATTTAAAAAAATTTTATAGTCCAAAATTTGCTGAAATGTTAAAAGATATGAATGAATCCCCAGGTACAGTATTAGTTTATTCACAATTTCGTATGGTTGAAGGTTTAGGTGTTTTAAAAGAAATAATGAATAGAAATGGATACGTTGAAATAAATGTAACAAAAAATGAAGATTTTGGATATATATTAGAAGACATTGATGTTTTTGATGAAAAATACGACGGAAAACGCTATGTTGTTTTTAATGCAGATAGAACAAAAACAAATATACTTATGAATTTATTTAATGGTGATTTCTCGCTATTACCGGATAATATCAGAATGCAAATTGAAAATATAGATAGCATTGACCAGAGATATGGGAAATTAGTTAAAACTATGATGATTACACAATCAGGTGCAGAAGGTATTTCTCTTAAAAATGTTCGTCGTGTATTGGTAACAGAATATTTTTGGAACTCCGTTAGAATAAATCAAGTCATTGGTCGCGCAGTAAGAACATGCAGTCATGTTTCATTACCAAAGCAAGATCAAAATGTAGAAATATTTATGTATATAATGAAATTGACTAAAGAACAATTAGCCAATAATCCTACATTAAGAAAGAAAGATAATGAATTAACAACTGATGAACATATATTACACTTAGCACAAAAAAAAGAGAAACTAATTAATTCATTTTTGAATATGTTGAAATCGTCATCTATTGATTGTGTTACACACTCGGAAAAAAATAAACCCTTGGAAAATGGTTATAAATGCTATAATTGGCCTATAAATGTCGATTATAATAAGTTAGCATATACAAATAATATTTCCAGTGATAATAAAATACAACAACACCAAAAATATCAAAAAATACAAAAAAATAAAGGCAATGTTGTTAGCAAAGAAGGTGTGAAATATGTTATGATGGATGGTAAATTATATGATTATAATAGTTATGTTAATGCTGGCTTATTATATCCAGCTAATATATAAATAAAAAAATATATTATTTTAAATAATAATTATATGGAAGAAACTATGAAATGTATTTGTAGGAATAAAAAAACATTTAAATCTTGTAAAAAGTATTCTAAATATAATTCTGCATTTTGTAAATATCATAATAATAATAATGAATTAATTTATAAAATATTTTATAAAATATTCGGAAATAAAATTTATATATCAATGAATGATATTTTTAATTTGTATAAATATATTACTGATAATATAAATAATATTGAATATAAAGAAGAGAAACCTGGTTATTTATTTATTGAATTGCTTAAAAATATACCTTATAAAATATTATTACTAATATCTAAAAAGTATTTAGATGGAAAAAAATTTAATAAAAATGATTTATTCAATTATTTACATTATTTAAATTCTAAAACATATAAAATAAATAGTACACAAAAATTAATACAATTTCAAGATAAATACAAATATTATTTATTATCACGTAATATTAATAAAAAAGATATTATAAATACAGAAGATTTATTTTCATGTGAAAATATTGAAGATATACCGGATAATAGATTATTTATAATTAAAGATAGTAATGGAACTTATGGATTTGATGTTATAGAATTAGAACATTTTATAAGTAATTGTAAAGATGAAGACAAGGAACCTTATAATCCATATACAAGAGAAAAGATATCTAGTGATATAATATGGAAAATCTATAAATTCATAGAATATAATAAAATATCTCGTAGAGAAATTGGATATAATTGGCAAAATAATATGCATGCATTTACTGATTTGTCAATAGAATTAGAAAGACGTGGATTTTATAATAGCCCTAACTGGTTAAATAAAATGTCAAATGAAGATATTTTAAAGACTATAAAATATTTTAGAGATTTTTCAATATCTATTGAAGATAGTAATAAGTATTTTAAAGATATTAATGATAATATCGTATACAATTTTTGTAAAGATGGAATAAAAATGTTCAAAGAGTGTAAGGATGATTTATATGTTTTATGTTGCAATTTTGTAAAAGCACTTGCAATGTGTTCAAATGATTTCTATGAAAATATACCTTCATGGATGTCTGGATTAAATACATCATCTATATTATCAAGTGTATTTTCTATATTTGAAAATGATTTTACTTTTAATGGTGGTAATATACCTGAAAATTTTACATTTAGTACATTTTCTAATTTAAGTCAAACAATAAATAGTCCAAATAATTTTTTATTATATTATTATGTAGAATATATGTAATAAATGAGTACATACAATAACAATATTAAATACACTCCTGATTTTGTATACACACCTCCATTAGCATTACAACCAAAAAAAGAAACAGAAAGTATAATGGACAAATATATATGTAAATTTAAAACTGCTTTTTATGGTGGATTATTTTTTGCTATATTATCTTTACCGATAGCTTATAAAATATTAGATATGATTGCTAAAATGATATCAAAAAATATAGATATATTTGACGAGGATTATAATGAACCTCTACCATTAGGTAGATTTATTATGTCAATAATAGTGATAATAATATTATTTATACTATAAAAAAATAATATATAATACAAACATTTTAAATTATAACTTATTTCTTGACAGCTTTCTTAACAGGAGCTTTCTTTACTAGCTTAGGAGGCTCAGGCTCGGGTTCAGGCTCGGGTTCAGGCTCGGGTTCAGGTTCCTCTTCCTCTTCTTCTGCTTCTTCTGCTTCTTCTTCCTCCTCCTCTTCTTCTGCTTCTGCTTCTTCTTCCTCTTCACCATCATTTTGTTCTGCTTTCGCTTTAATTGCGTCAGTATCTACTTCAATATCTTCTTCATCCTCTTCATCTTCTTCAACTACATCATCATCACTATCTGGGATAAATGTAGGTTTAGAAGCATTAGATTGTTGAAACTTGCCAGATACAATCTTCCAACTACAACCAAACATACCAGCTGAGAACCAAATACCATTTAGTTGAATAATAAACTGCGCACGACCACCTTTAAGATTATCAACATATTCTGCGAAATTGATATCATTATTATCCATGTCATAAGCATCAAATTCAAATTTGTTATCAAGGGGATTATAAGGAATCTTCGCCTTGAAAGTTGGTGGATATTTATTAGCAATTTCACCTGTTTCTTTGTCTTTATCGTGTTTGATAATATGAGAAAACATATTGGATACTGTATCTTTGTTTCCACCATAATTATTCTTGAACCATGCGAGACGATTAGCAAACGCATCATCAATAATTTTTTCTTCAAGCTCCTTCATTTTATCATGAAAGACTTTGATTTTTGGATTTTCATCAATACCCTTGAATGAAACAGTGATGTCATACTTGGGTGGCTCATCTTTACGCTTAGGATCATCTTTGATAAACTTCTGATTATCATTGACACCATAAGGAATATTCATAACCGGAGTTTGAATATTGATTTTTGAACCAGAATAATTAACATATACTGATTTAGCACCTGATTTCATAACTTTAAGCTCAGAATACTTGATCTTGTTAATATCGAAATTCTTGGGAAGGAGCACGTTCATTATTATATATGTATCTTAGATATTCTTTATATAAATATTAGACTATCAATTTTTATTTTTCTTGTATTAAAAAAATAAAATTTAAAATAAGTAGGAAATATATGGGTAAAAATGGAAAAATACTAACAAAAGAACTTTTTAAGATTTTGGATATATCTTTACCAGTATATAAGACGCGCAGTGGGTTAAAAATGATTAAAATAGAAAATGTATTTTATAATATATATGACACAAAAACAATAAATAGAATTAAGGATCAAATGGTTATTGATAAAAAATATGAAATGGAATATGTATTTATATAATGATTTCATAAGTATTAATAATGAGATTTTTAATAATATTTTTTGAAAATTTTAAAATATTTATTTTATTTAAATCATAACGTATTGCATAATTTATTACAGCTTTATCTATACCATATGCAAGTAGTATAGCATTTAAATTATAAGTTGTCAAAGTATCCAAATAGTTATCTACATATTGATTAATTGTATCTATTAAAATTATTTCATTATTCTTATTATTACTATCTCTGCATAGTTGCCTATAAATTTCCTCACTGGCATCATATACAGCTTCATCAATATTTTTTTTCATAACACATTTGTACATCATATCCTAAAATATAAAAATATATACACATATAT
>Ga0181580_10000295_pt1 | contig 35479 bp, 38 predicted proteins | sample 071ome_23_FD_132413 | JGI IMG/M metagenome (GOLD analysis project Ga0181580, IMG submission 132413) | Coastal salt marsh microbial communities from the Groves Creek Marsh, Skidaway Island, Georgia - 071403BT metaG (megahit assembly) | ecosystem: Environmental > Aquatic > Marine > Intertidal... | reverse complement strand
GTGTGGATTCGGGGGCTCCATCCAACCGCGCCGCCAAAACGTTGGCGGCCTGAATCGGCGAGAACGAATTCTCTCCGGCCTCGGCAACCACACGTTCGTCGTCGTCTTCGGTGTCGACGACGTCACGAGGGAAGGTCGCCGCCACTGTTCCGACCCGAGCGATGAGGTCTCCGGTTCCCGCTGCACTCTCGACTGCGATCAGGTCGATCTCGGAACTCGAATTCGCCTGCACGGCCTCCCGCAGCGCCTCGGGACCGTCCGATCCGTACACATCAGCGAGTCGGCGTGGATCGTCGGCATCGCGTCCCGACACCGACATTCCGACCGGCATCGACACGATCGTGCCACCTGCTCCGCTCGGAGCAATGGCGAGGACGGCCAGTGACGTCAAGAAGTTCTGATCGTCGGTGACGCCGAGTATGGCGGTGGGAGTCGTGGGAATCGCCATGGTGGGCAATGCGATGACGGCTTCGGCAGCACGAGAGTCGCGAACGGCGCGCCAGGCCACCACCGCCGAAACTGGAAGAAGGGCGGCGACCACCAATCCCGACACCACTGCGATCACTGTGGCTCGCCGACGACGCGACCGGAGGAAACTCATACGTTCGCTATTTCCTGATAGAGGCCGCGACTGCGGATGACCTCGAGCACCGGTTCGGTGATCAGAAAGTCGAGCGGTCGTCCATCGGCGAAGCGGGCGCGTAAATCGGTGCTCGACACGTCGAGATGCGGCACTTCGACACGTATCCAGTCGATGTCGCCAGGCAATTCGGCGCGCACCCCCGGCCGATCGACGACCACCATCGTGCTCAACTCCAGAACCTCGCCCACGCGCTCCCAGGTGTGAATGCCGGCCGCCGCATCATCGCCCACGATGGTGAAGAACTGAGCACCACCATGACGTGACGTCAGGTCTCGCAACGTGTCGGCCGTGTAACTCGGACCGCCGCGTTCGATCTCGAGTCGCCCGACGTCGAGCCCGTGCACCCCTGCGACAGCAGCTTCGACCATCGCCAAGCGGTCGGCAGCTGGGGTGATCGATCGCTGGCCTTCCTTTTGCCAGGGAACGTTGGCCACCATGAGAATCACCTGGTCGAGGGATAGGGCATGGCGGACGTTGACGGCCGTGACCAGGTGGCCCACATGAATGGGGTCGAAGGTCCCACCGAGAATTCCGAGGCGCGGGGCTCGTTCAGCAGTGGACGGCTCCGGCACGGGGTCGAGTCTAGGGAGAGCCAAGGATCCGTCCTGCTCAGACCGTTCGTCGGACTTCCCGCAGAAAGTTCTCAAGTTTGCGGTTGGGCACTCCGATACTTCGGGCGCCCACCCGTCCGATTTCGATGAGACAACCCCAAAGAAACCTGATAACTTCATGGTCCCTCTTTCGGGACCCCCCAGTTCCGACCCGAGTTTCTTGCCAGCTTCCAGAACCCCTGCAATTCGGTTCTCACCCCCGGGTGAAAAGCCGTGCCTTGTGCCCGACGGCACTGGGCGCCGGGGAACAACGACGACGAATGAACAGTTGAGACAAACATCATGAATGACTCCATCGGCATCTACCTGAACGACATCGGCAAGGTTCCCTTGCTCACCGCCGAAGACGAGCGCGTGCTGTCGCGCGCCATCGAGAAGGGTCGCGAGGCCGCAGCCCGCAAGGCTGACGGCGAGCGAGGCGCCGCGATCAATCGCGACATCCGCGAGGCCGCCAAGGCCAAGGACCGCTTCATCCGCGCCAACCTTCGACTGGTCGTCTCGATCGCTCGTCGCTATCCGCTCCCCCAAGGAATGGATCTCCTCGACCTCATCCAGGAGGGCAACCTCGGTCTCGAGCACGCCGTCGACAAGTTCGACTGGCGTCGTGGTTTCAAGTTCTCGACCTACGCCACCTTCTGGATCCGTCAGGCCATCGGTCGTGCGCTCGACCAGAAAGCCAGCCTCATTCGTATCCCCGGTGACCGTTCGGCCAGCTTGCGCGCGGCCCTGCGTCAGGCGAGCGGCGATGGCGAGACCCTCGACATGGCCAACGCGGAATTGCACCGCCTCACCACACCGGTGTCGCTCGACAAGACCATCGGCGACGACGGTGACGCCACCCTCGGCGATCTCATGGCCAACGGCGATCCGACCCCCGAAGACCACATCATCGCCCAGGGCGAGACCGAGCAGCTCACCAAGTTGCTCGACACCCTCGACGCTCGGGCCCGCTATGCGGTCGAAGCTCGCTTCGGTCTCATCGACGGCGAGCGCAAGAGCTTCCGTGAAGTTGGCGAAAAGTTGGGCGTGACGGCCGAGGCCGCTCGTCGCCTCGTCAGCCGGGCTGTGGCCGGGCTGAAAGAAGAAGCCGACGGCATCTTCGCCGCCTGATTCAGCGCCACTGACTCCCCTCTCGAAAACGACCCGGTCCCTTTTTGGGCCGGGTCGTTAGTCTTTTCCACATGGCAAACACGTGGTCACCGTCGTCATGGCGCTCGTTTCCCGCCGTGCAGCAGCCGGATTGGCCCGATGAGGGCGATCTCGACCGAGCACTGAAGCAGATTTCGTCCTATCCCCCGCTCGTCTTCGCCGGTGAGGCGCGCGCATTGCAGGCGGCGCTGGCCCAGGTGTCAGCCGGCAATGCTTTCCTTCTTCAAGCCGGCGACTGTGCCGAAAGTTTCGAAGAGTTCTCAGCCAACAACATCCGCGAGAAGTTGCGCGTCATTCTGCAGATGGCCGTCGTACTCACGTACAGCCTTGGCGTTCCGACGGTCAAGGTCGGGCGAATGGCTGGTCAATTCGCCAAGCCCCGCAGCAGTCCGACCGAAAAAGTCGGAGACCTGGAACTCGCCAGTTTCCGCGGCTACATCGTGAACGATCCGTCGCCGTCGGAGGTGGCGCGTATCCCCGACCCCGACCGCCTCGTGCAGGCATACCACCAGTCGGCCTCGACCTTGAACCTCGTTCGCGCCTTCACCAAGGGCGGCTTCGCCGATCTGTCGCGCGTGCACGCCTGGACGCAGGAGTTCGTCGGCTCGAGCCCCGAAGGGCAGCGCTACGACCAACTAGCGGCCGAGATCGATCGTGCACTCCGTTTCATGCGAGCGTGCGGAGTCGACACCGAGAACAATTCAGCTCTCCATGAAGTCGACGTGTTCACGAGTCATGAGGCGTTGATCCTCGGTTACGAAGAGGCACTCACTCGCCAAGACTCCCTCACCGGCTCGTGGTACGACTGCTCGGCCCACATGCTCTGGATCGGCGAGCGCACCCGGCAGCTCGACGGCGCGCATGTCGAGTTCTTGCGTGGCGTGGGCAACCCCATCGGCTGCAAGATCGGCCCCTCCACCGATGCCGAATTCGTTCTCGAGTTGTGCCAGGCCCTCAATCCAGCGCGAGTTCCCGGGCGCCTGACGCTCATCAGCCGAATGGGCGCCGACAAAGTGGAGTCGTCACTGAGGCCGTTGCTTCGGGCCGTCACCGACGCCGGGCATCCGGTCGTGTGGGCCTGCGATCCGATGCACGCCAACACGTTCACGTCGACGAGCGGACACAAGACACGTCACTTCGACGACATCATGCGAGAAATCGCCGGCTTCGTTGCCGCTCACCGCGCCGAAGGCACCTGGCCGGGCGGCATCCACGTCGAGCTCACCGGCGACAACGTCACCGAATGTCTGGGCGGTGCCGACGACTTGCAAGTGAGCGATCTCGTCGACCGCTATCAGACGGTGTGCGATCCGCGACTGAACGCACGTCAAGGCCTCGATCTGGCATTCGCCGTGGCCGAACTGATCCGTACCTCCGGCTTTGCCTGAGTCGGCGCTCATCACTCTGCTGCAAGCGGTCGACCACTGGCCGGTCGACCACGTTGCCGTCGCCGTCGTTCGACCCGACGGAATCGTCGCGTCACGTGGTGACATACACCGGACGTTTAAATTGGCGTCGGTGTCGAAGATGCTGTCGGCCTGGGCCGTGCTGGTGGCGGTCGAAGAAGGAACTGTCTCGCTCGACGACGAGGTCGGACCTCCTGGCGCGACGCTGCGACATGTTCTCGCCCACGCAGCTGGCTACGGATTCGACACGCCCGGTGCTATCACCCGACCAGCACGCAACCGCATCTATTCCAACACCGGCATCGAAGTCGCCGCCCAGCACGTCGCCGAACGATCGGGTATTGCGTTTCCGACGTATCTGCGCGAGGCGGTGTTCGTCCCACTCGACATGACCCAGAGCGAACTGCACGGTTCGGCCGCCTACGCCGCAACCAGCACGGTGACCGACCTGTCGAAGTTCGCCCGCGAGCTTTTGCGTCCTCGTCTCGTGTCGGCTGCCATGGCCGCTGACGCAACGAGCATCCAGTTCGGCGACCTCAACGGGGTGACTCCAGGTTTCGGTTCGTTCCGCCCGAACCCGTGGGGGCTCGGTCTCGAAATCCGTGGGCAGAAGAACCCGCATTGGACCGGCTCGCTCAACTCACCCCGCACGTTCGGTCACTTCGGCGGAAGCGGCACGATGATGTGGGTCGACCCGGACGTCGATACGTCGCTCGTCGCACTCACCAATCGTCGGTTCGAAACCTGGGCCGATGTGGCACGCGTGGAATGGCCAGCACTCAGCGACGCCGTGGTCGGCTGGGCAACGGACTGAAACGGGCGACGCACTCCGGCGAAAGCCGCGACGAATGCGCTGCCAGAATCTCTAACTGAGACGTTCGATGATCATGGCGAGACCTTGGCCTCCACCCACGCACATCGTCTCCAGCCCGTACGTCTTGTCGGTCTCCTGAAGTCCGTGAATGAGGGTCGTCATGATGCGGGCACCCGTCATACCGAACGGATGGCCGAGGGCGATCGCACCACCGTGCACGTTCAACTTGTCCCACGAGATACCGAGATGCTTGGCCGACGGGATCACCTGCGCCGCGAAAGCCTCGTTGATCTCGACCAGATCGATCTGATCGATCGACATGCCGGCTCGCGCCAGAGCCTGACGGCTGGCCTCGATCGGACCGAGACCCATGATCTCGGGGTTGAGCGCTGATACGCCACTCGACACGACTCGCGCAAGGGGCGTGAGCCCCAATGCCTTCGCTTTGGTGTCGCTCATCACCATCACCGCGGCCGCACCGTCGTTCAGCGGACAAGCGTTACCGGCGGTGATCTGCCCATCGGGACGGAAGGCCGGCTTCAGCGACGCCAAACCTTCGAGAGTCGTACCTTCTCGCGGGCAGTCGTCGGCCGACACCACAGTGCCGTCGGGAAGAGTGAGAGGTGTGATCTCGTCGGCGAAGAAACCGTTCTTCACGTTCTCGCTCGCGCGGTCCTGGCTCAACTTGGCGAATTGGTCCATCTCTTCCCGGGTCACGCCCTCGATCTCGCGCACGTTCTCGGCCGTTTGGCCCATGGCGATATATGCATCGGACAGGCCACTCGGCGGCGTCCAGGTGGGCTGACCACCTGCGGAACGCACCTTGCTGCGCTCACCCGGCTCGACGAAGATCGGATTCGGAGCGGTGTCACTCGCGCCCGAGGCGTAACGGCTCACGGTTTCCACGCCGGCTGCGATGAAGCAGTCTCCTTCGCCGGCCTTGATGGCGTGGGCCGCCATGCGGATCGTCTGCAACGACGATGAGCAGTAGCGGTTGACGACGACGCCGGGGGCCTCGGGAATGCCGGCGAGTAACGCCGTGATGCGACCGAGGTTGAAACCGGCTTCGCCGGCCGGCTGGCCAACGCCCATGATGAGGTCTTCCACATCGGATCCCTTCACCTGCGGCACCTTGTCCATGAGCGCACGCACGATCTGGGCCGCCATGTCGTCGGTACGCAACGAGGTGAGCGAACCCTTGTGGGCTCGGCCGATCGGGCTGCGGGCGGTGGCGACGATCACTGCTTCGGGCATGACATTCCCTTTCCATTCCCCTCTTGGGGGTCGACTTCTGTCAGTGCGACTGTAGTCAAGCGTCGGGTCGGCGCTCGGGGTCGACCGCCAGGTGGTGGACCTCGTTGAACGAGGTCAGGGCCACCCCAGCTCGCGACACCGACAATCGAGTGACGCCGGCCGTATCGAGCCGCATGCGCCAACTGGTCGACGAATCGGTTCCGAGGGCCCAGGCGATGGCGGCTTTGATCGGCGACACGTGACTCACCACCACGACGCGTCGACCGAGGGCTCGATTCCGAAGGTCGTCACAGGCGGCATGAACGCGCGTACTGACCGCGCTGAGCGATTCTCCACCGTCGGGAGCAAAGTGCAGATCGCTCCGCCATCGCGCCCAGACCTCCGGAGCAACGTCACCTTGTGGCACTCCGTCGAACACGCCGTACGACATCTCGATCCACCGTTCGTCGATCTCGACGGGACGGCCGAATGCTTCTGCGGTTGCTCGGGCTCTCACGAGCGGACTGCTGATCACGAGAGTGTCCTCATCGATGATCGTGGACAACGAGCTCGAGACACGACTCGCCTGATCGCGTCCGACGGCGTCGAGCGGCTCGTCGACTCGACCTTGCAGTCGCCCAGCGGCATTGAGCGCCGTTCGACCATGTCGCACGAGAATGATCTCACCGGACACGACTCAGACCTCTTCCAACAGGCCGTCGGCGACGAATCGACGACGGCGAGACGTGTCGGCCAAGCCGAATCGCTTCCACACGATCGCACAAAGCGCCAGTCCGATGATTTCGAGAAGGAGGTTCAGCCATCCTCGTTCGACCACGGGTAGGCGCACCCCGTCGAACGACAGCCCGGTCACCGGCCACCAGAACGTGTTCGTGTCGGCAAATGCGAAGTCGACGATCAGGTGAACGAAGGAACCGATCGGAATGGCGAGCAGACGACGGCGAATCGGCCGTCGTCCCGCGGTTACGAGCATCACGAGCACGAGCACACCCACGATCGTCACCACTGAATGAAAGGCCCGTGCACCACCCCAGATGCCGTCGATCACATCGGGAGCCAGAACTCCCACGATCAGAAGTCGATAGTCGAAACGCGGGTCGCGAAACACCGACCAGACGCCGAGAACTGCCGTGCCGACGAACCAGAAGAACACTGTGTCACCGCACGAGGATGCGCGCGCAATGCGGACACTCGGGAACGGCGTCGTCGGGAAGACGCTTGATCGCATCGGTTTCGGCCACCGAAAGCTCCATGTGGCACCCAGTACACGATCCGTGGGCGATGGTTGCGACAGCGATTCCACCGAACGCCGCTCGACGTCGGTCGTACTCGGCCAGTACTCCGGCCGCCAACGCGTCGGCGGCCACTTTTCTCTCGGCGCGAATCTCAGCGAGCGCCTGGTCGGCGCTCGTCTCGGCTTCTTCGGCCCGTTGCCCTGCCGACTCGGCGGCGTCGCGCGCTTGTGCCAGGGATGTGTCGATGCTGGCCAATTCCTCGTCGGCCGACGACGAGGCCTCCAGCAACTCGAGTCCGCGATCGTCGAGCTCGTCACGACGGGCGGCCAGCGTCTGTAATTCGTGTTGGATGGCTTCGGCCTCGCGAGGCGACAGGATCGTCTTCAACTGCTTCTCGAGGCGTTCACGCGTTCGCCCGATGTCATCAGATTCGGCTTCGATGCGATCGAGTTCGGTCTGTGCCTCCTGCTGACGACCCTCCACTCGACGGCGTTCGTCGACCAGCGCCATCACGTCAGACTCAGCCGACCGTGCTTCCAATCGGGCCGGCAGTCGATCTCGAGCATGAACCGCCTGCTCGATCGCAGTGTCGAGTTGCTGCAAAGCCAAAAGCGCGGCCAGATCCACTCTCGAACCTTAGCCACCGACGTCGACTGTCAGCCCGGAGGTGCTGTGGGGGCCGTGGCACAACGCTCGATGTCGAACTGATCGATCACGAGTGTCGGAACCGGCCACGCGGGATCCACGACACCACGTGGAATGGTGGTACTGAAATCGAATACTTCCGCCCCCGGAGCAAGGGTCGTCGACGTCGTGGACGTACTGGTGGTCGTGGTCGTCGTCGATGTCGTGGTGGTCGTCGACGTCGTCGGCACAGTCTCTCCGGTCTCGGGATCGGTGACTGGTGGAGCCGACACCGGCGACGACGTCACGACCGGCGCCAAAGTCGTCGTCGTGGTTGTGGTGGCAACCGGACAATCCACCTCGGGGAGGAACAAACGCATGGCCTCACGCGGATTAGGCGGTGGAGGCGAGAACACCCCGGGTGGAACATCGACGAGCGCGGCGTCCATGGTGGCCTTCCAGATCGCGGCCGGGAACGTACTGCCCTGCACGCGATTCACTCCGGCCGCTACGAACTCGGGGATGTTCTCCATCGGGAAGTAGAGATCGGGGTGACCCACCCATACCGACGTCACGAGCTCTGGCGTGTAGCCGACGAACCAGGCATTGGTGTTGTTGTCCTGGGTCCCGGTCTTTCCGGCTGACGTGCGACCATCCAGCGCGCTACGGCGTGCCGTTCCCGATGACATCACACCCTCGAGAATTGAGGTTGTTCGAGCCGCCGCGTCCGACGTCATGACCTGTTCACCTGCCGACTCGTGGCGGTAGAGCGTTCCGCTCGGGGCTTCGATGCGTTCGATGAAATACGGCTCGTGGTGGACTCCGCCATTGGCGAGCGTCTGTGCCCCCGAGGCCATGTCGAGCGGACTCATCTCGTTGGCACCGGTAGCAAAGCTGGCGTACGGACGAATCGGCTCTCGTTCGAGAACGCTCTGGCCGGCGTACAAATAGGGATTCTTGGCCAGTCGATACGTGGTGTCGACCACTCGGTCGAGTCCGACCATGAGAGACAGTCGCGCGTAGGCGCAGTTGATCGAGAACCAGGTCATCTCCTCGACTGGGCCGAGCGCTCGACTCACACCCGACTCGATGACGAAAGGGTTGCGTGGATCGTCGGGGTTGGGCAGAACACAGGGACGGACTCCATCGAGAAGGTCGTCGTTCTGAACACCGGCTTCCATCGCTGCCGCAAGGATGAAGATCTTGATGCTCGAGCCGGTCTGCCGGGTGGAGAGTGCAAGGTTGACTTCGTTGCGACCGCCTTCGAAGGGGCGGCCTCCCACCATGGCGCGTACTGCACCGGTCTTGGCGTCGAGGGTGACAACGGCCGCCTCGACCCCTGCTGCGTTGGCCGGCAGCTTCGTGGCTTTCGCGTATTCGGCAGCCACTTGCACCTCGGGGTCGAGAGTCGTGTACACCCTCAGACCACCTCGAAACAGACGGTAGTAGCGCTCTTCGTACGTATCGCCGAGTATGTCGCTGCGGTTGAGGAGGAACGATTTCACTTCTTCGCTGAAGTGAGTACGGGCGATCGTCTGCTCAGGTCGCGACTGCACGAGTTCTGGGATCTGCCAGCTCCCCTCGCAACGTCTTTCCAAGTCTTCTTGTTCCGTCGTCGTGTCGGCCTCGCGAGGCACCAGGCACTCGATCACCGCATCGGCCTCGTCGCGGGTCATGAGTTCCTCGGCGACCACGGCATCGAGCACTTCCACGAACCGCCGTCGACTCGGTTCGGGCCGACGAATCGGGTCGTAACTGGAGGGAGCCTGGATCATCCCGGCAAGGAACGATCCCTCCAAGAGTGTGAGATCCTCTACGGACTTGCCGAAGTACACCTCGGCGGCGGCTTGGATGCCATAAGAATTGTTGCCGAAATAGATGGTGTTGAGATACCGCTCGAGAATCTCCTCTTTCGAGCGCTCCTTCTCGAGGCGCAGTGCGTAGACGATCTGGAGGAGTTTGTATCGGCCGTCGCGTTCGAGTCCCGCCAGATAATCGACCTTCACGACCTGCTGTGTGATGGTGGATGCGCCTTGGCGAGCTCCGCCTTCGAAGTTCGACAACGACGCACGGAACAAACTGCGGACGTTCACACCCTTGTGTCGATAGAACCCGCGATCTTCGACGGCAAGAACTGCGGCGATGACGTCGTCGGGCACCTGGTCGATCGACACAGGCTGAGAGTTCTCCAATTCGTAGATCGCAATTTCGTTGCCGTTGCGGTCGTACACGTAGGAGCGCTGAGCGATGTCCTCGACCGGTGGGAGCGACACCGGCGCCTCGTCGTGGGCGTTCGCCAGCTGCCACACCCGCGGCGACACTCCGACGACGACGGCCGTCAGCAACAGGGCCCCAGCCATGATGAGCAAGGCCACTCGAATCGTCCAATTCACCACTCGCACGGTGCTCCAACCGTACCGGTCGGTTCGTCGGCCGACCGGTCACCCATTAGCGTCGGGCTATGACCTCATCGCCACGCCCCTTTCGCTTCGGAGTCCAGGCCAGTGGATCGCTGACTGGTACGGCATGGATGGAGTTGGCTCGCCGCGTCGAGGGCAACGGCTACTCCACCTTGACCATGCCCGATCACTTCGACGATCAGTTGGCACCGGTGCCGGCGCTCACCGCGGCGGCAGCTGTCACCGACACTTTGCGCGTCGGTGCACTCGTCTGGGACAACGACTACAAACATCCGCTCGTTCTCGCCAAGGAACTCGCGACCATGGACGTGTTGTCGAACGGTCGGGTCGAGATCGGCCTCGGCGCGGGCTGGATGATCGCCGATTACGAACAGTCAGGAATGCCCTACGACCGCGCGGGTGTCCGCATCGATCGATTCGTGGAGGGACTAGCGGTCATCAGGGGACTCATGGGACCCGATCCGTTCTCGTATGACGGTGAGCACTACCGAATCACCAATCACAACGGCACCCCAAAGCCAGTTCAAGGGCCCTGTCCGCCGATCCTCATCGGAGGTGGCGGCAAGAGAGTCCTGTCGATCGCCGCTCGCGAGGCCGACATCATCGGCATCAACGCCACGATGAGCGCCGGCGTGATCGGACCGCAGGCATTCGACACCATGACGGCAGCAGCTGTCGACGAGAAGGTGGCGATCGTCCGAGAAGCAGGCGCCCACCGCTTTGACGACATCGAGATGAACATTCGAGCCTTCTTGGTGAACATCGCTGACGATTCCCGCGCGGCAGCCGAGGCGATCGGCTCCATGATCGGAGTCGCCCCCGAGCTCGTGGAGAGCACACCGTTCGCACTGGTCGGCCCGACATCGAAGATCGTCGACGACCTGTTGGAGCGCCGCGAGCGATGGGGCTTCTCGTACGTCATCGTCGGCATGAACGACGTGGAATCCTTCGCTCCGGTCGTTGCTGCCCTGAACGGACGATGACCTCACTCGCGCTGTGTGGAGCCGGCACCATCGCCGGAGTGCATGCGCTGGCGGCCCGGGAAGTCGGAGCGTCGGTAGCCGTCGTCGCATCGCGTACACGACAGCGTGCCGAACACCTCGCCACGTCGGCCCGGGCCTCGGCGGTCGAATACGACGAGTTACCGGCCGGTGCCGATGTCGTGATCGTGGCCACTCCCCCGTCGGAACACGCCACCCACGTGATACGTGCCCTCGCGGCCGGAGCGACAGTGCTCGTGGAAAAACCGCTGTGTCGAACCCTCGACGAAGCAGATCGTCTGGTGTCGGCTGACGGAGCCGACCGAATCGTCTACGCCGAGAACCTGGCTTTCGCTCCCGCCGTCGCCGAGTTCTTGACTCGCGTACGAACACTCGGCCCTCTCACTCATCTCGAACTTCGAACACTCCAGTCCCGCCCCACATGGGGTGATTTCCTCGATCCCTCGTGGGGTGGCGGCGCACTGTTCGATCTCGGGGTGCATCCCCTCGCCCTCGCCGTCCTCGTGGCGCGTAGTTCGGGGAATGGCGAAGTGGTCGCGGCACGTGCCGTTCTCGACGGCGATACGACCGACACTCATGCCGACGTGACCCTCTCATTCGCCTCGGGTCTGCAGGCCCGAGTGATCAGTAGCTGGGACGGGCCCGAATCGGGCGTCTGGGACGTCCAGGCGTCGTCTCGAAACGCAGTACTTCGTCTCGATCTTCGACCGTCAGTGGCTATGGAATTCAACGGGGAACCCGTTCGTCTTCCATCGCCGTCGGCATCGATTGGCGTGCTGGAAGAGTTCGGTTATGTCGACCAGCTTCGCTCCGTGATCGCTTTGAACTCCGAGGGCCGTCGTTCGATCATGGACGTGAAGTTCGGTCGCTGGATGCTCGAGGTCGTGTCGTCTTGCTACATCTCTGCTCGTACAGGCGAGGCCGTGACGGTTCCGAGTGGTTGCGACCGAAGCCAGACCCCGTGGGAGCTGTGGCGAGGGTGAACCTCGACCGTCGCCAATTCATTTCTCGGTCGACAGCACTCGGCCTCGCCGCGCTGGCGGCCGCCTGTGGCGACGCAGGAACCGTACCGACGTCTTCCGCGACGCCAACTACGTCCACGTCCTCGAGTACCACTGTTCCCGCGACGTCGCCGACGACCTCGACGACCACGACGAACCCGCCACGTGATCCGTATGCATCACCAGGTTGGCTGGCCGCCGAGAACTTGCGACCCGGCACCTCTGACTGGCGCATCGAAGCCAAGGTCCCTGGCGCGTCGTCGAAGATCCCCGATGGATGGATCGAGGGCTACGCCGACACCACCAGCGCGCGTCCGGGCCAGACGGTCACGCTCTACGTGTCGACCGATGCCGAATCGTGGCACGCCGAGGCCTACCGCATGGGATGGTACGGAGGCGATTTCGCCCGACTCGTCTGGACGTCGGACGACATCGAGAAGACGTGGCAGTTCAATCCCACGATCGATCGAGCGGATCCGACCAAGATGCGAGTTGCGAATTGGGGTCCGTCACTCACCGTCGACGTGACCGACGAATGGCCACCCGGCTCCTATCTGATCAAGCTCGTCGCATCGTCGGGCGAATCCCACTACGTGCCCCTGACGATCCGTCGTGATTCGGCGTCGGCCGGACTCGTGGTGATCTCGGCTGTCACCACCTGGCAGGCCTACAACCCGTGGGGAGGTTGCTCGCTGTACGAATGCTTCGATGGGCCGGGACGTAGCACGGTCGTTTCCTTCGACCGACCTTACGCTCGCACCTACAACTGGGGATCGGCCGATTTCCTCACCCACGAACTGCCGCTCATCGCCCTTATCGAAGAGCTTGGCCTCGACACCAACTACGTCACCGACATCGACTTGCACACGAGCGGACTCGGCGAAAACGACGATCTCGACGCCGTGTTCGCGAATCGGACGGCTTTGTTGAGTACAGGCCACGACGAGTACTACTCGACGGCCATGCGCGACACCCTTGGACGGGCTCGCGATACCGGAGTGAATTTGGCCTTCTTCGGTGCCAACGCCGTGTACCGGCACGTGCGTCTCGAGCCCAACGCCGATGGAGCGCCGTACCGGCAGATGCCGAACTATCGCACGGCGGCCAGCGATCCCCTGACCGATACCGACCCCGAGCAGTCGACCGTGCAATGGCGCAATCCACCCTTGAACCGTCCCGAGTCGTCGCTCATTGGCGTGCAGTACTTCGCCGCTGGAGTCACCGCAGCGTTGAAAGTAGTGAATTCGTCGAACTGGGTGTTCGACGACGTGGCCGTTCGCAACGGATCGTCGTTCAAGAAGTTGGTGTCGATCGAAGCGGACGGCCTCGGACCGGCGACGGTCGAGCCGGAGAACTTGGAGGTTCTCGCATCGGGCCCGGTGAAGTACAAGGACACCGAATACGACCACGCCATGACCTACTACTCGGCCGACAGCGGTGCCGGCGTGTTCGCCACGGGCACCATCGCCTGGATCAACGCCCTCGACGCCGAGTCTTGGAGTGACGAGGACACGACCGACTTCGTCCGAGGCGTGACGTCACGCATCCTGCGCGTGTTCGCCGAAGGTCCGGCTGGCGAGAGATATCCGAGCGACAGCAATGCTGAACGCTTTCGACGGCCGACCCGACCCGTCGAAAGCGAGGAGTAGTCGCTACGTGGTGGGCGCAGAGGGACTCGAACCCCCGACATCTTCCTTGTAAGGGAAGCGCTCTAGCCAACTGAGCTATGCGCCCTTCGGGTTCCCGAGCCTACCGTCCACCCCTCGGGCGCCATTCCGGTATCCACCAACCGCGCGAAGCGCGCAACTACCGTTTGGTCGTGGCACCCCGCCCTAGTGACGCCGAAGCAGAGCTGCTCCGCCAGTATCTGGACGACATCGGAACGTATCCGTTGTTGTCAGCCGACGACGAGCGTCGCCTGGCGGCCGCGATCCTCGAAGCTCGCTCTGCGCAAGAGCGTCTCGACGCCGAGCCCAAGCCGACCGGCCGTGACCGCACCAAGTTGACCCGCACTGTGCGCACCGGTGATGCGGCGCGACAGACGTTCATTCAGTGCAACCTTCGCCTCGTCGTGTCGGTCGCCCGTCGCTACGAAGGTTCGGGACTCGGCCTTCTCGACCTCATCCAAGAAGGCAACCTCGGCCTCATGCGTGCGGTCGAAGGATTCGACCACCAAAAGGGCTTCAAGTTCTCCACCTACGCCACCTGGTGGATTCGCCAGTCGATCGGACGGGCCCTGGCCGACTCGTCCCGCACCATCCGGGTGCCATCTCACGTCCGTGAGGTGTACTCACTCATCGACCAGTCGACCGAGAAGCTGGCCGCCGCCCTCGACCGTCAGCCCACCGTCGAAGAGGTTGCCGAATTGTCGGGAGTCAGCGCCGAGCGCGTCGCTCTCGTCCGCCAGCACCGCCGTCCCCTGGTCTCGCTCTCCACCCCGCTCGACAGCGACGGCGACACCGAGTTGGCCGAGATCATCGCCGACGACATGGCGGTCTCACCTTTCGACGCCGCGGCCGCTGCCCTCGAGAAGCGGGCCCTCATCGAGCAGTTACGGCGCCTGGAAGAGCGCGAAGAAGAGGTGTTACGGGCTCGCTTCGGTATCGACGGTCCGCCCAAGACCTTGGCCGAGATTGGCGACATGCTCGGAGTCACCCGCGAGCGGGTCCGTCAGATCGAAGCCCGGGCCCTCGGCAAGTTGCGTCACCCGAGCGTGTCGCGAGTGTGGCATCAGGGCCAGCAGGCCGCCGACGCTGGCTGATCTCAGCCCAGAGTTTCTCGCGCCGCGAGAGCGCGATCGATGAGCGCCGGATGTGCGGCCACTGGTGTCCGACGGGCGACGTGATCGAGTACAACGAGATCTCGTCCGCGTGCGTCACGAATGTCGATGCCTGCTTCCCGGCCCACCAGCAGAGCTCCCGCGTAGTCCCACACACCGTGAGCGTCGACCGAACAGTCGATGAAACCGTCGAGTGTTCCGTCAGCCACCATGCAGATATCGATCGCCGAGGCACCGAGCGCTCGGTATTGCCACCAACCGGGATCGGCCGGCGGTGGACCGGATATGGCGACTACTGCGTCGTGCCACGCCGTCGGAGCTGGTGTCGCCAGTTGTTCGCCGTTGCGCCAGGCTCCGCCGCCCCGAATGCCCCACCATCGCACGGGAAGCGTCAGGTGAGCAATCAGCGACACGAGCGGACCTTCGGCGTCGACTGCGCACAACGACGTGGCGTAGTGCGGAACGCCCCGACTCGCATTGGTGGAACCGTCGAGCGGATCGACGACGACCACGATGTCCCGCTCCAGATTCTCGGCTCCCGATTCTTCCGAGAGCACACCGACAGGCAACTGGCGCAACATGGCCAACGCCGTTTCATCAGCCAGCAGATCGGCACGGTATTGACCGTTGCGCTCGCCCGAAAGACTCCAATCCTCCACCGAAGACATGGCCGTGGTCACGGCGTCGGCGACGGCGTGGAAGGCGTCGAGCAGCCGATCGGGAGTCACGGCGCACAGGGTAGTGTCGACGTCGTGGCCGTCATCGATGTCGCCGGATTCGTCTCCGACATGAAGAGCCACGCGATCGACCACGGATTCCACGTGCACGACGAACGCCATTTCGTCGAGACGTACTCGCTGCGACAACTCTGGGAAGTCGACCTGCACCCCGAAGAGGCCTGTGACGGACCGATCGACCTGCACCTTTCGCTCGAAGTCGACCCGAGAGCCTTGCTCGGATTCGAGGACGCAGTGGCCTCTCTCGATCCCGAGGGTGACGAATCTCCCCCGTCGGGGTTCGCCTTCCCGCTTTTGTTCACCTGGACTCTGCCCCCTCTTCGTCAGCCACCCGATCTTTTGGTGCTCGCCACCGAATTGGCCGGAATCGGGGGGATCGAACTCCCCCTCGAAGTGTCGGCCATCGACTCCACGGCGTCGGTCACCGATGCCCCGGAACGCAAATTGTCGATCGTGGCCCGTCTCGAGGTGTCCCTCGTCGACGTGTACGAGAACGACGATCAGCAGTTCTGTGCGACTCTCGATCGATGCCGCGATGTCAGTCTCTACTTACTCGATGTCGCACCCGCGTGGCTCGGCGACGAATGAACCGCCCCCGAACGGCCGGGCGTGGAAGACTTCGCTCGTGAACGTCGCCGAACTCATCGACATCTTGAAGGACCTCGACCAGGACGCCGTCCTCGAATTGGCGATCGTGGCGCCGGTGGTGGCCGACGACGAGACGATCACCGTCGATCAATACACGGTGGAAGGAATCCTCCCGCGCGATCCCGCCGATCACGACGGCGAGTCGGTGGTGTGGCTCATCGGCGGCGAATCGAGTGATGTCGACGAGTTCATCGAAGCCATCGGCGGCGAAGAAGAACTTCCCCATGGGGGCGATGGCGACGTGATCGAAATGGAACGCTGGTCACGCTGAGACCGACGCGCCAGACCTCGATTCACGAAGAGTCGCAACGACCACCCCGACGGCGAAGAGTCCGACACCCACCAAGATCGCCTCGAACTCCAGCAACACGATCATCCAGACCGTGATGGCGAATCCCAGAATCGGCAAGACCGGCCAGTCCCGGACAGACCACGGCGACCGGAACTGTCGCATTCTCTCGGGCTCCCGTCGACGTAAGACCACCACCATCACGTTGACCGACAAAAAGATGGCATAGATCGCGAAGTCGGTCGCACTCGCAATGAGTTTCAGATCTCCCCACAGCACGAAGGTCGCCGCAATGACCGCCGACACGACGACGGCCAGGGCCGGAGTACCGTCGCGCCACAGTCGTGAGCCGACTTTGGGAAGGTCACCGGCCCGACTCATGGCAAAGATCATGCGCGAGGCGGCCGTGAGGACGAGGATGACCGTATTGGCCGTCGTCAACATGGCGAAAACCGCCATCACCGATCCAGCCCGACCACCCACCACATCGGCCGCCACGTCGGTGAGGGGTTGTGTGGACTCAGCCAGTCCTTCGGCTCCGAGCACGTTCACGGCTGCGATCGACACCAACACGTACAGCACCGCCGAGATTCCAAGCGACCACAAAAGCGCACGCGGGGTGATTCGCGTTGGATCCTTGGTCTCTTCCGACAACGTGGCCACCTCGTCGAAGCCGATATAGGCGAAGAACACCAGGGCCGCCGCCGACATCAGTCCGCTGAAACTGTTCCACCCCGAACCTCCCCGCCCAGAGAAGAGTTCTCCATCACCCAGATGCCCGATCCCGATGACCACGACGAAGAGAAGTCCAGCGACCTGAGCGGCACTGAGGAGCACCACCAACTTCGACCAACGATCGGAACCCCACACCACGAGCAGGGACGAGAGACCGAGTACTGCAAGCCCCAACCATCGGTCGTCGACGTCCCAGAAATATCGCGCATACCGGGCGAAACCCAGCGACACCGTCGCACCGGCGATCACGAGACCGGCCGCCATTCCCCAACCGATCATGAATGTCACCCGCCGACCAAACACATGGCTCGAGTACTCGTACTCGCCACCAGTGCGCGGGAACATCGAGGCCAATTCGGCGTAGCTCATGGCGGTGAACGCGCACACGAAAGCCGAGATCAGGAACGACAGCCACACCAGACCTCCGGCATTTTCGGCAGCCGGTGCCAACAAGACGTAGATCCCGGCGCCCACGATGATGCCGACGCCGCTCGCCACCACGTGCACGAGACTGAGAACCCGTGGCAGTTCGGAAGGTTCGTGCTCGCTCACACATCAACCATAGAAGCACGACTGGACGATGCACTTCGAAGGCTTCTCACATTCGTCACGACTACAACAAAGCTCGAACCGCCCACAGATCAGGAAACAAGGGCTTCGACAACGTCGACGCCAGGTAATCGACCCCGTTCGATCCACCAGTTCCCATCTTCGACCCGATCGTTCGCTCCACCATCTTCACGTGGCGATAGCGCCACTCCTGGATGCCTTCGTCGAGATCGACGAGACGTTCGCACAACTCAGCGAGTTCTGGCTGATGGCGGTAGACCTCGACGAGTGCCGACTGCAGGGTGGGATCAGGTTCGGTTGGCGCGGTCTCGTCGACGATGCGCTCGGACACGACGTCGCGCCGTGCGAGAAGCACTCGAAACGTCGACCACAGCGACGGCTCGTGTAGCCGGCGTTCCAAACGCTCACGTTCGGTGCCGCCGAAGCCTTCGGCGATATCAGGTCGCTTGTGCCCGAGAACGAACTCGAATTCGCGGAACTGAGCCGATTGAAAACCACTGCTCGCTTCCAGACGATCGCGAAACGACAAGAAGTCACGGGGCGTCATGGTCTCCAACACGTCCATCTGCGAGACCATGACTTTCAAGATGGACAGGATTCGTCTCAGTCCACGGCCGGCACCGACGACGTCGTCGGACGTCATGAGAGCCTGAACGTGGTCGATCTCGTGGAGGAGCTGTTTGAACCACAGTTCGTACACCTGGTGAATCACGATGAAGAGCATCTCGTCGTGCTCTTCATCGCCGAGTTCTCGCGACCGCGGCGTCTGCAACGACAGCAGTTCGGCGAGTCGTAGGTACGACGCGTAGGTCAGCGACTGACTCACGCCACCACCTCGAGTGGGCCGTGGTCGATGAGAGGCAACACCATCGTGCCGAATCGCTTGCACTCGTCGAGATGCGGGTAACCCGAGAAGATGAAAGCCTCGATACCCAGCTCCTGATAACTGGCGATCTTGGCCGCGACTTGGCGAGGATCACCGACGATCGCGGCCCCACAGCCACTTCGACCGCGTCCGATTCCCGTCCAGAGATTGTCCTCCACGAATCCGTCATCGGCGGCCGATTCGCGCAGCTCGGCCTGGCGACGCACACCTGTCGACTGAGAATCGAGGGAGCGAGCCCGAATGGCCACTCCCTCGGCATCGTCGAGCGCAGCAACGATGTGCTGGGCCGCGTGTCGTGCCTCGGCTTCGGTTTCCCTGACGACCACATGAGCGCGGTATCCGAAACGAAGACTCCGTCCGTACTGCGACGCCCGATCCGTCATGTCGTCGATCAGCGTTGCCACGTTGTCCAGTGTGTCAGGCCACATGAGGTAGACGTCGGCGTGGCGGGCCGCTACGTCACGGGCCTCTTCGGACAGCCCTCCGAAGTACAGCGGGGGGCACCTTCTCGTAGCCGTCGTGATGCGCGGTGGCTCGACCGACACCGACACGAAGTCACCGGTGGTGTCCACCCGTCGGCCGTCGAGAAGATGGCGCAACACCTCCATCACTTCTGTGGTTCGGCGATATCGCGACGGACCGTCGAGTGTTTCCCCCGGCATTTCCGACGAGATGATGTTGATCGTCAGCCGGCCTCCGAGCATGTGATCGAGGGTGGCCATCTGGCGAGCCGACTGGGGTGTCCACGTCTCCCCGCAGCGAATCGCCACCAACAATCGAATCCGCGACGTACAGGCCGCCATCCCGCCGGCGAAGGCCACCGTGTCGATGCCAAGTGCGTAGCCCGACGGGAGCAAGATGTTGTCGAAGCCACTGTTTTCGGCTTGCTGAACGATTTGGCGACAGTGCTCCCACGAGCTCTGCAACGTGGGGTCGACCACTCCAAGCTGTTCATAATCGTCGTCGCACAGGGCTGCGAACCAACTGATCTCACAGGGTCCGGTGGAACGCGAGGTCACGGCAGCGGTCGCCCGTCGCTCGCTTCGACGATGCGGTACACCTCAGCACGTGTGAGCTTCACAGCGGATGCGCGGGCAAGTTCGCGAAGGCGCTCGGAATTCTGGGATCCGACGATGGCAACCGGTGACGTGGGATGGGCCAAGACGAATGCAGTTGCCACGACTGCTCGTGTGACCCCGTGTTCGCTGGCGATCAGATCGAGAGCCTCGATCACAGCAGGAGCGACGTCGTCTCCGGTGGCCAGCCGGCCCCCGGCCAAAGGGCTCCACGCAAGGGGCAGCAGTCCCGTTTCAGCGCAGAGGTCGAGAGTTCCATCACGTAGCGGATCGAGTGATACTGCCGACAGTTGCGGCTGAGTGGTGGCCAATGCAACGGTGAGGTGGGCCTGCAGTGCACGAGTCTGCGTCGGCGTGTGATTCGAGACGCCCACTGCTCGAACGAGACCACGATCGACCAACAAGTCAAGGGTGGCCGCCACGCGCGCTGGATGAGTGAATGGGTCGGGACGATGGACTTGGTACAGATCGATCACATCGACACCCAGACGACGCAACGATGCTTCACAGGCCGACACCAAATACGCTTCGTCACTCACGTAGGGCACACCAGGAACGATCCCGCCCTTGGTTGCTACGACTACTCGATCACGCAAACCTGGTCGATGCCGAAAGACGTCTCCCAACATGTCCTCGCACGTTCCGAATCCTCGCCCGCCCCAATCGAGTCCGTAGACATCGGCGTTGTCGATCAGGGTCATACCGCAGTCGACAGCCGACTCGACGAGATCAGCACAGCGGCCGACGTCAGGATCGGTCAGTCGCCAGCACCCAAAGGCCACGGCGCCGATATCAGTTCCGGCAATCCGGCGAGACGACGCAGTCAGCGGTTCGTCGACACTCACCACAGCGAATGTAGTGGGGCTACATGGTGGGGCGGGCAGGGATCGAACCCGCGACCCAGGGATTATGAGTCCCCTGCTCTAACCAACTGAGCTACCGCCCCGAAATGGGGCAGGGCCCGCACGAGGCGGACCCTGCAAGTGCTCCGAGAGCAGGGCTCGAACCTGCGACCCGCTGATTAACAGTCAGCTGCTCTGCCAACTGAGCTATCTCGGAAAGGCGATCCGAGACTACCAGCGAGGCTGAGGACGACCCACGACGACCATCAGGACTCGAGGTCGATCGGCTCCTCATCAACCGCCGAAAACCCCTCTTCGACAGGGCCGTCGAGGCCGGCCGCCGAACGGACCTTGCCGTTCAATTCGACCATGATTTCAGGGTTCTCCGACAGGAAGTTCTTGGCGTTCTCACGACCCTGACCGAGCTGCTCACCTTCGTAGGTGAACCAGGCTCCGGATTTCTTGACGAGTCCGAGATCGACTGCCATGTCGAGAAGGGAGCCTTCGCGGCTGATGCCCTTGCCGTACATGATGTCGAATTCCGCCTGACGGAACGGCGGAGCCACCTTGTTCTTCACAACCTTCACGCGGGTGCGGTTACCCACGACTTCGGCCCCGTCCTTCAGGGATTCGATACGGCGGATGTCGAGGCGAACCGACGAGTAGAACTTGAGCGCACGACCACCGGGTGTGGTTTCGGGCGATCCGAACATCACGCCGATCTTTTCGCGCAACTGGTTGATGAAGATGGCGATGGTGTTGGTCTTGTTCAGGTTGCCGGTGAGCTTGCGCAGGGCCTGGCTCATGAGACGGGCTTGCAACCCCACGTGCGTGTCACCCATCTCGCCTTCGATTTCGGCCTTGGGCGTGAGGGCGGCCACCGAGTCGATGACCACCACGTCGAGGGCTCCCGATCGCACCAACATGTCGGTGATTTCAAGCGCTTGTTCACCGGTGTCGGGCTGGGAAATCAAGAGTTGATCGATGTCGACACCAATGGCCCGGGCGTACACGGGATCCATGGCGTGCTCGGCGTCGACGTAGGCGCACACGCCACCGTTGCGCTGAGCCTCGGCCACCACATGCATGGCGAGGGTCGACTTACCCGAGGATTCGGGGCCGTAGATCTCGACGACGCGGCCTCGGGGCAGGCCCCCGACGCCGAGAGCGATGTCGAGAGCCAGGGCACCGGTCGGAACCGTTTCGATGCCCTTGAAGGACTGTTCGCCCATCCGCATGATGGAGCCCTTGCCGAACTGCTTGTCGATCTGGGCCAGGGCCATTTCGAGGGCCTTGTCGCGGTCTGTACTCATTGATCTGCCTTTCTGAGTGGTGCTTCCGTTACTGGTGAGGACCCTAGGAAAGGGGTGTGACACCACTGGCGGAGGCGAGACGGGAGTGTGGGGAACGAATGACAGGAGCGTAACTACGAACAGGCGTTCGGTCAAGCATTCGATCGATCAGATGTTCGATCGGCCTCTGCAGACCCAGAACTCACCACCCACTCCGAAGCCTCGGCCGCCTCGCGGGGGTCGACCGGTCGAACCCGCAGGTCGATGGCCATCCAGATGGTGTGAGTGATGGGCCAGGTGACGAGAGGAGTCACGATGGCCGCCGAGGCCAGAACCACGTACAGCGTGACCACCGGGACGTCGGGCACTGTGAGGGCCACGGCCACGGCAACGGCGACGATCACGAGGCCGATGTTCACCACGAGGGCAACAGTCAGCGCTCCGAGTTCGTGACCTTCGACGCCTCGAGTCCGGCGAAGACCACAGTGCATGCACCGCTCCCCTTGCCGGAACCAGTTCTCGAACCAGGCGCGACGACTTCCACAGCGTGGACAACAGCGACGGAGAGCTCGAAAGACGAGCCGTGTCAGCGATCCAGAATCGATCACGCCTGACGGCGACACAGGGATCAGGCCAACAGTTCGTCGACGAATTCGGCGAAGACGCGTGCGTACATCATGGCGTCGTCGTCGGAATGCATCACCGAGATGAGCCACTGCTCGTCGAGACCGGGCGGCAACAACACACCGCGATTGATCCCGTGAATCCATTGCGCATAGGCAAGATCGAAGTCGGTCGCCTTGTAATCACGGTAATTCCGAACGGGCTCGGGCGACCACGTGATGCATCCCTTGGCACCGAATTGAACAGTGTGCGCCGGGAGTTCGGCCATGGCCACGATGCGCGCGCACTCGTCGGTGAGCAAGGTGTTGCGAGCCACTACTCGATCCGTCTCTTCGGGAGTGCACACGTCGGCGAGTACGGCTTTGGCCGCCGCCATACAGAGCGGATTGCCGTTGTAGGTACCGAGATGAACCACTCTGCCGAGGGTGATCTGGTCCATGTACTCCTGCTTGCCGCCGAATGCACCGAGAGGCAATCCGCCGCCGATCGACTTGGCGAGACTCACGAGATCGGGCAGCACGCCAAGAGCTCCGGTGGCTCCACTCCATCCGGCAGTGATTCCGGTCTTCACTTCGACGAAGATCAACAGGGTGCCGTGCTTCTCGGTGATGCGACGCACCTCTTCGAGATAGCCGGGCTGCGGCATGCAGATTCCGATGTTCTCCATCACCGGCTCGACGATGAAACAGGCCACGTCTCCAGTGCGCAGTACTCGTTCCAGTGCGTCGGCATCGTTGTAAGGAATGACGATCGTGTCGCCGAGCACCGCTTGAGTGATTCCGGCCGTCGACGGCACCGGGGTCGGGCGGTCGGCCGGACCTGCTTCGTCGAGGGAGGGTTTCATCGAGACCATGACCTCGTCGTGATGCCCGTGATAACCGCCTTCGACCTTCACGATCTTGTCTCGTCCAGTGACACCACGAGCCACACGAATCGCGTCCATCGTCGCTTCGGTGCCTGAGTTCGTGAAACGCCACATCGGCAGTCCGTAACGAGCAGCCAAGAGTTCGGCCACGTCGGCGTTCAGTTCACAAGGGGTCACGAACAGCGTGCCGTTGTCGAGTTGCGATTCGACCGCCTGCCGCACGCGTGGGTGGACGTGGCCAGCGAACAAGGCCCCGAAACCCATGTCGTAATCGACGTAGACGTTGCCGTCGACGTCGACCATGTTGGCGCCCGAGGCCGATCGGACAACGATGGGATGCGGCTGATAGGCCTGGAAGCTGGACGGCACCCCGAGAGGAAGCACTTTGCTCGCCCGCTCAGTGGCGACCTGAGAGCCTCGGGTCCGTTCGGAGTACCTGGCGAGTTCACGAGCGGTGATCGCCCGGGCCCGCTGCGCCAGATCGCGGGCACTCTTGGTGGTCGAATCCGTGGCTGACACGGTTATCACTCCTTCAGAGGTGACGTGAAGGCTAGCAAGGGTCGTGTGACGCCCCCGGGGAGTTCGAGCCCCAACTCAGAGACGCGACGAAACCGCGACTATCAGGTGCGTTTTGCAGGACTTTCTGGCAGACTCTGTCGATTCATGGTGGACGTAGCTCAGTCGGTTAGAGCGTCAGGTTGTGGCCCTGAAGGCCGGGGGTTCGATTCCCCTCGTTCACCCCAGAACGTTTCGAATCATCGGAACGATCGGAACGTCGCGTGGCGCCGGCCAGGTACTTGGGCCGGTTCATGCACGGCGCCTACACTGCGCTGTCGCGTTCGGCACCTCTAGCTCAACGGCAGAGCAGTGGACTCTTAATCCATTGGTTCAGGGTTCGAATCCCTGGGGGTGCACCAACCGTGTTCGTCGGCCCTCAACAGGCTGGCCCGCCGGAGAGGAGGAGTCGTGCACGCCACCGTCCTTCTCGCCCATCCTGATCCCGACTCGTTCGCCCATGCGCTCGCCAACCGTGCCGTCATCGGTCTACGAACTGCGGGATGGACGGTCGATCTGATCGATCTCGACGCGATCGACTATCCCGGTGCCGCAACGCCCGACGAATGGCGGGCCTACCCCACCGCCGAGCCGATTCTCGACGACGTCGTGCGACGACACGCCGATCTGATTCGACACACCGATGCACTCGTCTTCGTCTACCCCACGTGGTGGAGTTCCGTCCCCGCTGTGTTGAAGAGTTGGATGGAGCGAACTCTGGTCCCTGGTGTGGCCTTCACCCTCGAAGGCCCCAAGAATCGACTGGTCCCCCAGCTCACCAATCTGCGTTACGTCGTCGGAATCACCACCTACGGCTCCCCGTGGTGGTACGTGAAGCTGGTGAACGACGCCGGCCGTCGCACGATCAGCCGAACACTTGGACTCCTCGCCCGCGGACACGCCTCGCGGCGTTGGCTCGCCCTCTACTCGCTCGACTCGCGATCAACGCAAAGCCGGCAGAAATTCCTCGATCGGGTCGAACGCGACATGGCGGCGCTGCGATGAGTCGACGCGTTCTCCTCGTGTTCGCACATCCGTCGCGCGACTCACTGAACGGCGCCGTGCTCGAACATGCGATCACCGGACTCGACCGGGGTGGTCACGAGGTTCGGATACGCGACCTCTACGCCGAAAATTTCTCTCCTCGACTCACCTGCGCTGAAAAACGCGGTCACCTCGACGCCCCTGAGACCAAGCCACAACTTGCCGATGACTTCGCCGACCTTCGCTGGTGCGATGTGATCGTTCTCGTGCATCCGACGTGGTGGGGCGGGCAACCGGCCATTCTCAAAGGTTGGTTCGATCGAGTCTGGGCATCGGGCGTGGCGTGGACCCTTCCCGACGGCGCTTCCCACATCCGACCCGGTCTGACCAACGTGCGACGCATCGTGACCCTCGCGACCCACGGCTCGCCGTGGCGGGTGAACGCGGTACAGGGCGTCCCCGGACGACGTATCGCCAATCGCGCCATGCGCGCGGTGTGTCATCCGTTGTGCCGCACGTCGTGGGTGGCGTTGTACGCCGTCGACCGAGTAACCGACTCGCGGCGACGTCGTTTCCTGCGGCGCGTCGAACGCCGGATGACGCGCCTCTAACGTTCGACCAGAGCAGTCGCAATCTCAGCGGCCACCCGTGCGTTGTTCTCGGCGAGCGCGAGATTGGCCGGAATACTCCGTCCTGCCGTCGCCTCAGCGATACGCCCGAGGACGAACGGAGTCACCGCCGCCCCCACCACTCCTGACCGTTCGCAGTCGGACAGCGCATCGGCCACCACCGCGTCGAGCACACTCTGATCGAGCTGGTCACCGTCGGGAATCGGAGCCGTCACCAGAACGCCGGTTCGCTCCCGTGAACGATTCGAGAAGACCGCGACCACATCGGCCGCCGATTCGACTCGATGAGGAACGGGAAGTCCTGACGAGCGGGTGTAGAACGCAGGAAACCAGTCGTGCTGCCATCCGAGAACGGGCACCCCGTACGTCTCGAGATACTCGAGTGTGCGCGCCAGATCGAGAAAGGCCTTGGCCCCGGCACACACCGTGATCACCGGATGCGAGGCCAGCGCATCGAGATCGGCCGATACGTCACCGGTGAGCTCGGAACCGCGGTGTACGCCACCGATTCCTCCGGTCGCGAAGACGTCGACGCCACCCGCCGCGGCGATGGCAACCGATGCCGACACCGTGGTCGCTCCCACGTCCCATCGCTGAGCGACGGCAACAGCGAGATCACGCTCGGCCATCTTGCGGGCTGGGCCGAGAATTCGTTGATGCTCGTCGTCGCGCAACCCGAGTCGGATCACTCCGTCGAGCACGGCCGTGATGGCCGGAACGACCCCCGCATCCCGGAGCACCCGCGTACAACGATCGAGGGCTTCGGCGTTGTACGGCGAGGGAAGACCGAGATGGGAAAAAATCGTCGATTCGAGTGCGACCACCGGACGGCCGGACGCGATGGCTTCGAACACTTCAGTCGACACGACAGGAGTCAGCACCGTCAGAGTCTTCCATGTCGCACGAATCGGGAGACCACTTCCACGTGGTGCGTGTGCGGAAATGGATCGAGAATCTCGGCCGAATCGAACTCGTATCCGGCTTCGGTCAAGAGTCGTGCGTCGCGACCAAGAGATGCCGGGTCACACGACACCAGCACCAGAACGGGTGTCTCGGTGGCGGCAGTGACGCCGACCGCCTTCGCGCGCAGACCGTCTCGGGCGGGATCGGCCACCACTGCGGCTGCTCTTTCGGGCGTCCAATCCTCGACCCGCGAATCGACCACGCGAGCCGGCCGATCAGCCAGATTCACCCGCGCATCGGCACAGGCCAGCGGATTGCCTTCGATCAACACCACTTCTCGGTCGACCGGCGGCACCAGCGCCGAGAACAGACCGACACCTCCGTACATGTCGACGAACGGTCCGCTCGGCCACGCATCAGCCGACCCCAGTGCCGCGGTGACTGCGCCCACGATGACCTCGGCTGCCTCGGGAGAGGATTGGAAGAACGACCCCATCGACACTTGGAACTGCCGACCCAGAACCTTCTCGTGGACGAATCCGGTCGCACCCGACACATCGACACGTTCGGCGCTCTCGACCGATCGATCCGACGGCTCCCACCACATTCCCCGCTCACTCGTGGCCGCTGCGACCCGGGCAGTGACTTCGTCGACCCCGAGGGGGATCGTCAGACCCGCCACGAGTTCGGAGAGTTCGGGACGAACCACGAGGCAGCGATCGATTCGCACCACGTCATGACTTCGACGGCGGCGTAGACCTGCTCGCCCATCCACCGAACGGGCCACCCTCATCGTGGTTCGGGCGCCGACGAGTGACGAGAACCAGTTGGTGCGGAGGTCGGGAGCGACGATGCGACCGAGACGCTCGAGCGACTCACGCACGATCCCGACCTTGATCTCCTTTTGAAGTTCGAGAGATGCGTGCTGAAGATCGCATCCGCCGCAACCGTCCCCCACATGGACACACGGTGGATCCACCCGTTGCGGATTCGGCTCGAGGATCTCGGAGACCACGGCACGCGCGTAGTCACGTGATTGCTTCACGACGCGGATCCGAACGAGTTCGCCCGGCAACGCTCCTTCGACGAAGACCACTCGTCCGTCGCTCAGCCGACCGAGGCCGTCCCCCTCGGCGACGACCTTGTCGACGCGGACGGGTGCGTCGTGAGTGGAGTCGGGAGAGGGCGACATGTCGAGCGAAGGCTAGACGTCGAGTGATGTAGCGTCGGGGCGTGGCCCTTCCGATTCAGATCGTGCCGTCCGTTCTCCCGTGCGATTTCGCACGACTTGGCGCCGAGATCGAAGCCCTCGACGCCGCCGGGGTCGACGCGTTCCAGTGGGACGTGATGGACGGCCAATTCGTTCCCAACCTGACCTTTGGACCAGATGTCATCGCCGCCGCCCGACGACACACCGCCAAACCCTTCGAGGCCCACCTCATGGTCCTCACACCCGATGTGATGGCTGCCCGCTACGTGGAAGCCGGGTGCAGTCGCCTCATCGTCCATGCCGAGGCATGCCCGCATCTTCATCGAACTCTCGGCAACATCGCGTCGCTCGGCGCCACTCCGGCGGTGGCGCTCAATCCGCACACACCCGTGTCGGCGGTCGATCATGTCCTCGATCTAGTCGACTTGGTGCTCGTCATGACGGTCAATCCTGGTTTCGGCGGCCAGTCGTACATCGCGTCGATGGAACACAAAGTGAGTGAACTCCGAGATCTCATCGGTCGTCGCGGTTTGTCAACGCAAGTCAACATCGAAGTCGACGGGGGAATCGGGCCCACCACGATCGCCGGCGCGGCCGCCGCTGGCGCCAACGTTCTCATCGCCGGCACGGCTTTGTTTCGCGACCCCGAGGGGCTCGAACATGCGGTCAGTGATCTGCGCGCTCGGGCCGAGACCGCTCGTCTCGCCGACTGATCGTTTCGCCATACCACGACGCACGCAGTCGCCGTCCGAGACCTCGAACCGCGCCGACCCAGATCGCCATCGCGATCAATCCCCCGAACACCCAGAGCGCCGGCAACGTGACGGCCCGCAACAGGCCACTTCGATCGGCGGACAGAGGCGCCAACACACCGCTTTCGACACTCGTACCATTCATCGTGACCGTACGCACACCGTCCTCCACTTCGGGGCAGTTCAAGGGTCGGTCGTCGATACCGATCACTTGGTTGCCTCCGAAGAGAGGTTCGGGATCTCGCACCTTGGAGACCAGACGCCCGGTGTCGTCGTCCACACCCACGCCCACGATGTACTGCTCGGCCACGTCGAGGAAGCGAATGTCGTCGCCGTAATCGACGTCGACCAGTCCGTTCACCGAATAGCCCTCGAGGGACCCACCCCGGAGTTGACGTACTTCGAATCGCCCCGTACGCCGATCGGTAGCCGCCAACGCGCCGACGAATGTGGCCTTCACGGGTGTGGGCAGGTCGCATCCGGCCGGAATCGTGGTATTCGGAGCCGACACCGGCGGAGCTGTAGTGGCCGACAACGGTCGACCAGCACTGAGAGTCGTCAAGACGACGAGCACCAGAACCCGTCGAACGAACATGTACCCACGCTAGTGAGAGTCACCCGTTACCGGGTGTCAGCCGAGAATCAGCGACCCTTGAAGTTCGGTGTCCGCTTCTCGACGAAGGCACTGATCGCCTCGGCGGTGTCCTTGGTGCTGAAGTTGACCGTCTGAGCCACACCTTCATCGTCGAGGGCCTCTTCGAGGGTGACCTGCATGGCGTTGTTGAGCAGTCTCTTCGATTGAGCCAATGCGATCGGCGGAAGACCGAGGAGGCGCTCGACCCACCCGTCGACGAAGGCGTCGAGTTCAGCATCGGGCACCACCCGATTCACGAGGCCGATGCGATCCGCTTCCCCCGCATCGATGATGTCGGCGAAGAATGCCAATTCTTTGGCCCGATGCAAACCGATGCGCCGCGGCAGGATCCACGATCCACCACCGTCGAGCGACATACCGCGCTTCGAAAAGATCTCCGAGAAGCGAGCGTTGTCGGATGCCACGACCAGGTCGCATCCGAGGGCGATGTTGCATCCCACGCCCACTGCCACACCTCGCACCTTGGCGATGGTGGGCTGAGGAAGACGAGCCAACGCCATGATCACCGAGGTGATTTCGCGCATCGAGTAATACGAATGCGAATGGCTTCGGCCGGAACCGTCGCCCATGTCGACCAGATCGGCGCCACTACAGAACTCACCCCCGGCACCGGTGAACACCACCACTCGGTCGTCGGATCGGAAGTGGATGTCGGTCAACACATCGAGCAGCTCGATCCACATGGTGCCGTTGGCTGCGTTCTTGCGCTTCGGACGGTTGAAGGTGACCGTGACCACCCCGCCCGATCGCTCGACAACGATGGTCTTGTAGTTCTTGTCGGCCGAATTCGAGTTGTTGCTCACGAAGACGACGATAATGAGGCCGTGGGATTCGACCCGTATCGGAAGTTCCGAGCTCGACCGGCTGACTACGTGTTCGTCGCGGCTGCGATCGTGGCCGCCATCGCCCTCGTGGCCTGGGCGTTCCTTGGGTGAGAAGCGGGCCCGTAAGCCCGGAATCTGGGACGGCTTGTACGGACCAGTCGAGGTTCGGCGCGTCCAGCCCTACCAGGCCGCCAAGCAATACGTCTGCCCTGGATGTCACCGTGACATTCCACCCGGCCTCGGCCACGTAGTAGCGGTCCCGCGTGATGCCCCGGATCTGCGACGCCATTGGCATCACGCGTGTTGGCGTCGTCGCACCGATCGCTGACGATCAAAAGGCCCCTTCGATGACGTCGAGGCGAGCTCCGATCACCTGAGCCACGTCGAAACGAACTTCAGGGAAGCGGACGTCGTGTTCGCGCATCCACTCGATGGCCAATCGGCGTATCCGACGTTGCTTGCTCTCCGTGACCGCATAGGCGGGTACCCCGAAGGCGTCGGTCGAACGAGTCTTCACTTCGCAGATCACCAAGAGTCCATCGCGCGCCGCAACGACATCGATCTCCCCCACCCGGGCCCGACGCCAATTGCGATCGAGCACTCGATAGCCCTGTGCTTCGTACCAGCGGGCAACCCGCTCCTCACCCCATGCGCCGAGTCGAACCCGATGCTCGGCCGAATTCAGTCGAGGTCGGTCAGTTCGTCGCGGGGCAACTCTTCGACGTTGACGTCCTTGAAACTCAGAACCTTGACCTTCGGAACGAAACGGCTCTTGCGGTACATGTCCCAGACCCATGCGTCGACCATCTCCACCTGAATCACCGGACGGGTGGGATCACCGATCACCGAGACGTTCACGTCATTGGCGAGATAGAAGCGGCGTTCGGTCTCGACGGCGTACCGGAACATGCCGGAAACGTCTTGATACTCCTGAGCCAACTGGAGCTCGCGTTCGGCCTCGAACTCTTCGAGGTCGTCAGTGCCCAATGTGTGAGGCTCCGTCGCCGACAGGAATCAGAAGTCGCGCTTTTCGCGAATCTTGGCAGCTTTGCCGGTGCGGTCGCGGAGGTAATACAACTTGGCGCGACGCACATCGCCCTTCTTGACCACTTCGATCTTGGCGATGCTTGGGCTGTGCAGCGGGAAGGTGCGCTCGACGCCCACGCCGTAGCTGAGCTTTCGAACGGTGTAGGTCTCTTGCACACCAGAACCGGAGCGAGCGATCACGTTGCCCTGGAAAATCTGGACACGCTCCTTGCCGCTCTCGACCACGCGGACATGGACCTTCAACTCGTCACCGGGCCCGAACTGGGGGATGTCGGTGCGAAGATTCTGCTGGTCAACGATGTCGGTGGTCTTCATGAGTTCGTCCTGCCGTGAGGCCGGTCCCGTCGGACCGGCGAAGGGTCAAGGATACGGGACGGCAGGGAACTCTTCCAACAGGCGTTGCTCCTGGTCGGAGAGGCCGCCTCGAGCCTCGATCAGGTCGGGTCTGACCCGCAGTGTGCGATGCACAGCCTGAGCCAGTCGCCATCGCTCGATCCGGCCGTGATCTCCCGACAACAAGACGTCGGGGACCGTCCACCCTCGAAAATCGGCTGGTCGGGTGTACTGGGGCTCTTCGAGGAGTCCGCTGGCGCCGAAACTTTCGGTGACTGGGCTGGCTGAATTGCCCATAGCCCCCGGAAGCAGACGCGCCACGGCCTCGATCACGAGGCAGGCCGCTACTTCGCCACCCGACAAAACGACGTCACCCACACTCACTTCCCCGTCGACGAGGTGCTCGACCACCCGGTGATCGACTCCCTCGTAGCGCCCGCACAAAAGACTGAAGCCGTCGCCGGCCGCCAACTCGTCGGCCAGCGACTGGTCGAATCGCCTCCCACCCGGACTGAGCAAAAGGAGCGGTCGTGGCGGACGAACGGCCTCGACTGCGTCGAACAGAGGCTCGGCGCGCATGACCATTCCCGCTCCCCCGCCGTATGGGGCATCGTCGACCGTTCGATGCACGTCAGAGGTCCACTCGCGCGGATCATGAAGGCGCAGATCGAGCAAGCCCGATGTCCGGGACTTTCCGAGCAGGCTCTCGGACGTGAATGCGTCGATCAGTCCGGGAAAGATCGTGAACACGTCGATCCGCATCACTCACCCTCCTCGTCGGCCGAGTAGAGCTCGAACAGGCCGGCCGGCGGATCCACCACCACGATCACGTCTCCGTCCGACTTGTCGACTCGTTCGACGAAACGAGCCGGAACGAGAGCTCCACCGTCGAGTTCGAGCAGGTCGTCAGCCGGGTTGGCCACCACGGCGACGCAGCGTCCGCGTTCGATTCCCTCGACATCGCGGACCCGGGCTCCGATGACCTCGTGGATCCACACCGCTGTCGGGTCATCGATCGGTTCGGCCCAGATCGTGTGGTTCACGAGGGCTTCGGCCGCGCTTCGGTCGTCCACACCCTCGAGTTCCACGACCCAGCGTCCCGAGTGTTCGCGCGACGTCCTCACCTCGAACCAGCGGCCCGACCACAAACGAGCACCCGGAGCGACTCTTTCGGCGCGATCGGTCGACAACAGGATCGTGACCTGCCCGCGAACTCCGTGAGGGCGACCGAAGCGACCGACTTCCAGAAGTTCGGGCGGTCGAGACTCGGTCATGGCCGAGTCGGGTCAGTCGACGAAGTCGACGTCGACCTCGTGACCGTCCTTGGCGGCCGCGGCGCGCACCAGGACGCGGATGCTTTGTGCAGTACGTCCACGACGGCCGATCACACGACCGAGATCTCCGGGGCCGACCTTCACTTCGAGCTTGATTCTCTGCCGACCTTCGACTTCGTCGACCTGTACGGCATCGGGATCGTCGACGATGGAACGAACGACGTGCGTGAGGACGGCAACTGCGGTGGGTGCGGTGAGCTGATTCGGATCGGTCATGACGAGACGACGACCGTCACTTGCCGCGGTTCTCGGTGTACTGCGCCCACGCGCCCGAGATCTCGAGGAGTTTGCGCACACGCTCGGTCGGCTGTGCGCCCTTCATCAACCAGGCCACAGCCTTGTCGTTGTCGATGTTCACACCCGATGGCTCGAGGCGCGGGTTGTACTGGCCGATGATCTCGAGGAAGCGGCCGTCGCGCGGCGTGCGGCTGTCGCTCGCGATCACGCGGTAGTGAGGCTGCTTCGTCTTTCCGATTCGAGTGAGGCGCAACTTGACGGCCATGCAGAGGGCTCCTTAGGCGACGGGAGGGCCCGTCTTTCACGAAGGAGAGAGGCTAGCGGTGGGCTCGTGCACCACCAACGCTGGCCCTGCGCTCGAGATCGATCTCAGCGAGAGGGTGGAAACGAAAAGCCACCCGGGTCGGCACCAGGCATCTGGCCCGGAAGCCCGGGCACGCCGCTTCCGAGGCCGGCCCCAAGACCTGACAACGCCCCCAGACCGCCCTTTTTGCCCTTCTTACCCTTGCCACCGGCTCCGCCCATGCGCTTCATCATCTTTTGCATCTCGCCGAACTGCTTGACGAGGCGATTGACCTCCGCAATCGAGCGGCCGCTTCCCGACGCAATCCGCTGACGACGGCTTCCGTTGATGATCTCGGGACGGCGACGCTCGTCACGCGTCATGGACCGGATGATGGCTTCGATGGGTTTCAGGTCGTCGTCACCCACCTTGGCGTTCTTCAACTCCTTCGGCATTCCCGGCATCATTCCGAGAATTCCCCCGAGGGGTCCCATCTTTTTCAACGACTGAAGTTGCTCGAGGAAGTCGTCGAGCGTGAATTCGCCCTCGAGGAGTCGGGCCGCCGCCTCTTCGGCCTGGTCCTTCTCGAACGCTTTCTCCGCCTGCTCGATGAGAGTCAGCACGTCGCCCATTCCGAGAATGCGACTCGCCATGCGATCGGGGTGGAACTGTTCGAACGCATCGAGCTTCTCGCCGGTGCTGGCGAAGGCGATCGGGCGCCCGATCACTTCTTTGACCGACAGTGCCGCGCCGCCACGGGCGTCACCGTCGAGCTTCGACAGAATCACGCCGTCGATCTCGAGAGTCTCATGGAAGGCCTCGGCCACGTTGACCGCGTCCTGACCGGTCATGGCATCGATCACCAAGAACGTGTAGTCGGGACTCAACTCGTCGGAGATCTGACGGATCTGCTCCATCATTTCGGGATCGATGGCGAGGCGTCCGGCCGTGTCGACGATGAGCACGTCACGACCCAGTCGCCGTGCCTCGGCGAGTCCGCGGGCCGCAGTAGAGACCGGATCACTCGGCTCGCTGAAGACCGGAACACCGATCTGACCACCGAGAGTTCGCAACTGCTCGACCGCGGCCGGACGTTGAAGGTCGGCACCGACGAGCAGCGGGTGCCGTCCTTGTGCGACGAACCATTTGGCGAGCTTGGCCGAGTTGGTGGTCTTACCCGAACCTTGAAGGCCGGCCATCAACACCACGGTGGGTGGTTTGCTCGCGTAGGCGATCTTGAGCGTCTCGCCACCGAGAATCGCTGTGAGTTCGGCATTGACGATCTTGACGATCTGCTGGCTCGGATCGAGAGCCTTCGACAATTCGATACCGACTGCACCGTCGCGAATGCGGTCGACAACCGAACGCACGACCGACACGTTGACGTCGGCTTCGAGCAGAGCGGTACGAATTTCCTTCAGGACCTCGTCGACATCTGCTTGCGTGAGAAGTCCCTTGCCGCGGATCTTCTTGAAGATCCCCTCGAAACGGCCGGACAGATTGTCGAACATGAGGTCGAGGTTAGCGACGGTCTGCCGGGGGTGAACCGTCGGCGAGTATCACCCCTAGCCGACGGTGACAGCAGTGACCACGTCGTTCTCGACGGTGAGGTTCACTCGATTCCACAGGTAATCCATGGTCAGCGAGAACTGCTCTCCGTCGCGTGCGGCCACGCGAACCTCCCAACCTCGAGCGACGGCAACTTCGAAAGCTTCGTCTACGTTCAGGCCGATCAGATCGGTGGTTTCGCCATCAGAGATCGCAATGGCATCGACTCCGCCACCGCTTCCCGACGAACCACCGCCAGGGAACGGCGCTGGTTCGATCGGCATCGGTTCGGGCTCGACGGGCAACGGAGGCTCGACGATGTCGAGATACTCGCTCGGGATCGCCGGCACCGTGTAGCGACCGCGATAGCCCCACTCGTCCTCGGCAGCCACGAAGGTGTACCCGGGCACGAGATACACGTCCCCATCGACACTCCAGTAAGTGATGTACTCCTCCTCGACATCGACGAGTCGTACGACAATCGTCTCGGGGATCACCTCAGGGATCGTCTCATCGGGGACGATCGTGTCGTCGGTGATCACAGTCTCGTCGGTGATCACAGTCTCGTCGGTGATCACCGAGTCATCGATGATCACTGTGTCGTCGGTGATCACCGTCTCATCGGGAGCAAGCTCAGGAGACACCGGATCGACGAGTACGGGAGAGCCGTCGACAGCTGGTTCG